>PDWI01011798.1_pt1 | contig 14760 bp, 11 predicted proteins | sample 1430891 | NCBI WGS metagenome assembly PDWI01 (sample SAMN01162508, study PRJNA174530) | Oral metagenome, whole genome shotgun sequencing project. | biome: Marine environment; feature: Marine mammal; material: Swab sample of the gingival sulcus; isolation source: swab sample of gingival sulcus... | reverse complement strand
ATTGACATTCAAACCCCATGAGCTGGCATATCTCAGAGAGATTCCATTTTTCAAAAAGGACTTCATTGACTTTCTGAGTCTCTTCAAGCTAAACAAGGAGCATCTTCAAATTTCCCTGGGAGATAAGAATGAACTGAAAATAAAAATAGCCGGCAGTTGGCTCCTGACAATTCTATTCGAAGTTCCCCTCCTCGCCATTGTGAATGAAGTTTATTTCAAAAATGTAGCCCCTAACCCGGACTATGAAGGTGCCATATCTCTCATAGAGAAAAAAATAGAAAAAATCAAAGAGAACAGAGAAATTTTTAGATTTGCGGATTTTGGCACCAGAAGAAGATACTCCTTCACATGGCATGACCGAGTACTCAGACAGCTATATGACAGACTCTGTCCCATGAACTTAATAGGCACCTCAAATGTCTTCTTTGCAAAAAAATATGACATGAAACCAATAGGCACAATGGCACATGAATGGATAATGGCAGGCCAGGCCATTGGAGTAAAGCTTCACAACAGTCAAAAATATATGCTCCAGAAATGGACAGATGAATACAGAGGAGACCTGGGGATTGCCCTCACAGACACAATTGGACTGAATGCCTTTCTCAATGACTTTGACCTCTACTTTGCTAAACTCTACGATGGAGTAAGACATGACAGCGGAAACCCCATTGAATTCGGGTATAAAATATTAAAGCACTACAGAAAACTGGGAGTCGATCCCAAAACCAAGACAATGATTTTCAGTGACAGCCTGGACTTTGAAAAAGCGGTGGCCATAGCAAAGGAATTTCAAGATAAGATTAAAACATCCTTTGGCATAGGCACCAATTTAACAAATGACTTCCCCGGAGTTTCTCCCTTGAGTATCGTTCTAAAGATGACCAGGTGCAATGGCTTCCCCGTGGCGAAGATAAGCGATTCTCCGGAAAAAACGATGTGCGATGACCCGGAGTTTCTGGACTATCTCAAAAAAGTTTTTCACCTAACTTAATTTATTAAGTATGACCGGATATTCAAAATCTTTTTATATATTAAAACTACAGCTAAAGAACAGGAGAATTTATGACAACCGAAAAGACATTTAAGTCGGACATTGAAGTAGCCAGAGAAGCATCCATGCTCCACATAACAGAGATAGCTAAAAACATGGGGCTAAGCGATGAGGAAATAGAGATTTACGGGAAATACAAGGCAAAGATAAATCCATCGGTTCTTGATAAAAGAGAAAGCAATGCCAAGCTCATTTTAGTTACAGCCATAACACCCACGCCTGCGGGCGAGGGTAAGTCAACAACAACCGTAGGACTTGGACAGGCTCTAAATAAAATAGGCAAGACCTGCACCATTGCTCTTCGAGAGCCCTCGTTGGGACCCTGCTTTGGCATAAAGGGAGGAGCTGCCGGTGGGGGCTACTCCCAGGTTGTTCCCATGGAGGATATAAACCTCCACTTCACCGGGGACATTCACGCAATAGGCTCGGCACATAATCTCCTCTCTGCAGCAATTGACAATCACATAAAACAGGGCAACGAGTTGGAGATTGACCCCGGACGAATCCACTGGAAAAGAGCCATGGATATGAATGACCGGGCTCTGAGGCAAATAGTCATTGGGCTTGGAGGAGTAGTAAACGGAACCCCCAGAGAAGATGGCTTCATGATAACAGTTGCATCTGAGGTCATGGCAATTCTCTGCAAAAAATCAAAGCATGTGACTTAAAAGTACATGGAGCCATGACCGCCCTTTTAAAAGAAGCCCTGAAGCCCAACTTGGTACAAACTCTGGAAAATACTCCGGCAATAATTCATGGAGGCCCATTTGCCAACATTGCCCATGGCTGCAACTCAATTTTGGCCACAAAGACAGCAATGGCTCTCTCGGACTATGTGGTCACAGAGGCCGGATTCGGCGCAGACCTGGGAGCAGAAAAATTTCTCAATATAAAATGCAGGCATGGCAATCTACAGCCCCACTGTGTTGTCATGGTTGCCACAATCAGAGCACTTAAAATGCACGGCGGTCTCTCAAAATCCGAGTTACAAAATGAAGATGTTTTGGCATTGAAAAGGGGTCTTGAGAACCTGGAAAAACATTTGGAAAACATAGAGAAGTTCAACCTCCCCGTTGTGGTTGCCATAAACCAGTTTCACCGAGACACTCAAGATGAAATTGATGCGGTAATGAAATTCTGCAAGGACAGGGGTATTGAATGTGCCCTCTCTCAAGTATGGGAGAAGGGAGGAGCGGGAGGCGTTGACCTTGCCGAAAGGGTTGTTTCTAAAATAGAAAGTAACTCCGAGATAAAATTTTCACCTCTCTATGAACTTAATCTCTCAATAGAAGAAAAGATAGAAAAAGTTGCCCGAGAAATCTATGGTGCAGAGGGGGTAAATTACACTCAAACAGTGCTAAAAAAAATGGAAGACCTTTCAAAGGCAGGAGGAGACCGCCTGCCAATATGTGTTGCCAAGACTCAGGCATCGCTTTCAGACAACCCCTCTTTACTCGGTCGCCCAAGGGGGTTCAAAATTTCGGTGAAAGACATCACCCTCTCTGCCGGTGCAGGCTTTCTAGTGGTTCATACGGGAGACATCATGACAATGCCCGGACTCCCCAAAAAACCTGCGGCAGAGGGAATAGACATCGATAAAGACGGAAATATAACGGGACTGTTCTGAGTTATAACCATGGCTTAAAGTTTTAAGCTCCTGATTCCTTCTTTCTTCGAAAGAATCCTCGGCGATAGAGCCAGTCATAGGTTCCCGAAAGAGTGGTCAACAAGAGCAGGAGACCTCCAAACTGTACAATATACCAGTAACTGGAGAGAAAATCTTTAAAAAGTCTTCCATTGTGGAAATAGAGAAGAAAATGCCAGAGACTGACTCTCCCCTCGCTTAAAATTTCAGGAGGCATGGGGATTCTATCTCCATATCTCTTATTTACGGGAATAATGCCCTTCTTGTGGTGAACATAGAACTCCGGGCCCCCCTGATTAAGGGCGACCTCTCCAATTCCACGGGAAAGGGCCTTCTTGTCTTTTAGAGTAAAGGGCAACATGGTGTTGTCTTTCAGATTCCAGGTATATAACCCTGAACTGCGAGACCCCAGAAGAACTTTGTCCTTTTCGAGCATCTTTAAAACACCGGGATATCTCACATTTATAATGGGATACATCTGCTTAAAGGAGCCACCTCCTGCCGAACCAATGAAAAAACCATTTGATGTGGATATAATGAAACGATTTCCCTGGGGAACATAGACAACTCTTCTTATTTTCTTTCTCCAGGGATTATCAGACCAGTTAGCATAGTACAGATATCCCGGCAAGGTACTATTTTCAAAAAGGGAGAAAAAGGGAGGCCACATGAGCATTCCCGTAATGGTTACAATGAAAATAAAAGCAGAAGAATATATGCCAACCTTTAAGTGATATTTATAGAAGAATTTAAAGAACCTTGCCTTCTTTTTTTTCCCATGGGAGTGCCGTCTAATCCATGGGATATACCATATATACACAGCTGACACCGTGAGAAAAATCAAAGCAAGACCTGCCAAGTCCATTACAATTCTGCCAAGGGGACCCAGAATGGAACCATCGTGCAGTTTAATAAAGAACCGGAAAGCCGAAATTCTGCTATTAGCATCGATATTGGGAGGAGGCCCAAGCCTATGAACAGTAAAATCAGGAATATCCGCATCAAGGGGAGAGGCATAACACTTTGAATTTGTAAACACAAAGACTTTGTCAGGGTTCATTACAATGGACCTGATTCGCCCACATGAAAAATCATCATTTTCTACCTTAGTCCAGATTTCATTTTTCAAATCCATATAATAAAGTCCAGCAGAAGTTCCGGCAAACAGTCTTCCATGCCTACCCTTCTCCACAAGGAGTAGAGAAAAGACACTCCTTCTAAAAACCGAAGAAGGGAATCCCTTTCCCAGGGACTCCACCTCTTTTCCATAGCCCCTACTTCGCCATACCCCAAGCTTACCTCCAAAGTAAACTGTTCCCGGCTCAAGAGAAGAACATTGAGCAGCACGAACAGAATAATTATTCCAGTTTTTTATCTGCATTTTTTTTGACAGCAAACTTGAAGGAACAGAGAAGTCACCAATGGCATGGGGGTGGTTCAACAAAATACCGGAAAGCCCCATGAGAATAAAATATGCGAACAAAAAGAACCCGGCAAGCCCAATGTACTTGTGTATCAACCGGGAAACGCCAAAAACGGATTTAGATGAAATCATAAACTTCCTCTATGAGATGAGATAAAAAACTTGGCACAAAGACAGTGACTCGTGGCACATGACAAATAAATAAAAACCAAGCTCCCAAACATCTGCAACAATACAATCTTTTTTAGGAAATAAAAGCCTACACAAAACAACATAATAAAGTCAATAGAAATTTGAATAAAAACTAAATTTCTTTCTTTACAAAGCTCAAATAATGAATAATTATTGACATTACTCTATTTTTAAAGTCTCCTCAATGAATATTAAAAAATAGAAAAATAAAACAGGTTAGATCTCTTCATCATTTATGACAAGAGAATAGAAAAAATGCATATTAAAGATATTTTGGGAAAAAATAAATGCAGCTTTAGCTTTGAATTTTTCCCGCCCAAAACGGAGGAATCCGCAGAGAAGCTTTACCGGAACATATCGGAACTGGTACAGCTCCAACCCGCATATGTCAGCGTAACCTATGGAGCAGGGGGATCAACCAGAGAGCTGACCAATGATTTGGTGGTAAAAATACAAAGAGAAACTGATCTCACAGTGGTTCCCCATCTCACATGCATAGCCTCTGATCGAAATTCAATTGAAAGAACATTGGAAAGATACCACAGAGAAGGGATCAGAAACATCATGGCTCTAAGAGGAGACCCTCCCCGAGGAGAAAAAATTTTCACAAAACCTGTAAAGGGCTTTTCCCACGCCAATGAACTGGTTGAATTTATCAAAAAAAAATTTCCCCGAATGGGTATTGGAGTTGCCGCATACCCCGAAGGACATCATGAGACTCCAAACAGATTAATAGAAATGGACAATCTAAAAAGAAAAGTTGATGCAGGAGCAGATTATATATGCACTCAACTTTTTTTTGACAACAATGATTTTTATGACCTCTGTGAACGATGCGAAATAGCAGGAATTACAATTCCCATTATTGCAGGCATAATGCCCATAACGGCAATTGAAAGAGCGGAAGATGAGCACTATGTGGCAAGAGTGGGTATTCACTGGGCCACGGAACAGGTTTTTAATCTGGTAAACAATGGAGTCAAGGGAATTCATTTTTATACACTTAACAGGTCAAATGCCACCAGAGAGATTTACCACTCCTTGGGTATATCTTCCTCAAAGAGCATAAATAATTAAGCTACCAAAGGGGATAAAATGAACTTTACCAATAGTATGAAAGAAAATGCGAGAAAACTACAGAAGAATATAGTTCTTCCCGAAGGGACAGAATCAAGGACAATCAAGGCTGCTCGCATAATAATTGACGAAGAAATTGCCAAAAAAGTCGTTTTAATAGGCAACGAAGAAGAAATTGAAAAAGCAGCCTGGAAGATCTCGGTAGATCTCAATGAAATAACAATTGTGGACCCAGAAACATCTCCTCTCACAGAGATATATGCCAAGGAATTTTTTGAATTGAGAAAGAGCAAGGGAATGACTCTGGAGGAGGCCACCCATGGCATAAAGAACAATCTCCGATTTGGAGCCATGATGGTTCATTTGAATCATGTTTCATCCATGGTTGCAGGAGCAGAGAACTCAACGGGAAATGTATTGCGCGCAGCATTTCAAATCATAGGCACTGCCCCGGGAACCAAATATGCCTCGTCATCCATGGTAATGGAAATGCCCAATCATCAATTTGGTAAAAATGGCCTCATGATTTTTTCAGACTGCGCCATAATTCCCGAACCCAATGCCGAGCAGCTTGCAGAGATAGCAATACATGCTGCAGAGGCATGCCGCAAGTTTCTTCATACCGATCCCATTGTTGCCATGCTGACATTCTCAACCAAAGGTTCGGCACAACATCAATCAATAGAAAAAATAAAAGAAGCCATTGAAATAGTGAAAAAAGAAGAACCCACTCTAATCATAGATGGAGAGATGCAGTTAGATGCAGCTGTTATTCCCGAAGTAGGGAAGAGAAAGGCTCCCGGATCAAATGTGGCCGGCCGGGCAAACACCCTCATATTTCCCGACCTAAAAGCAGGTAATATTGGGTACAAAATTGCACAGCGCTTTGGAGGAGCAGCGGCCTATGGGCCATTCCTACAGGGATTCAATAAACAGGTAACGGATCTGTCACGGGGCTGTTCAACGGAGGATATTGTCAATACTGCGGCGGTTACCCTCGCTGAATCAAGAATGTAAAAAAAAATATGAATAGGAAGACAGAAAATTTTTTATTTGTAGTCATGATACTTGCCTATCTCTTTTCAGGAGGAGCATGTATAAATGGGGTCTTCAATGTTCTCACAGGGGGACTTGATGATCCCAAAACAGCCAAAATGTTCATCATTGCAATATGCTTCTTTATTGCGGGGAAAATTCTAAAGGGAGTATTGAGAAGAAGAGTTTAAAATGTGGTCAGGGACAGAATCGAACTGCCGACACGGGGATTTTCAGTCCCCTGCTCTACCGACTGAGCTACCTGACCACTTAGTGTCAAAGACAATACCTTTCTAATCTCTGTATACTATATGTCAATTATAAAAAATAAATTTATTTTCATATTTTTAATAATATTTCATTTTTTTTTCAATGAGGAAGAAACCCTTTCTAAAGAGATGGAAGACTGGCTATTCTATTACAGGAGAGGAGTTATACAGTTCCAGAATAATATGAATCAATGGGCTATTCACAGCTTGAAACTGTCTCTAAAGCTAAAACCGAAAAAAATAGAAACTCTGAACTATCTTGGGATTCTTCACACCAAAGAAAAAAAGAGAGATATTGCCTTAAAATACTTCCTCAAATCAGTAAAATTAAACAACAACCAACCCAAAATACACCTGGAAATTGGAAAGCTCTATGAATTTTTACTTCAAGATAAAAAAGCCCTGAAGCATTATCAAGAGGCATATAAAGATGATAAACCGGATTTAAACTCAGCAACGGCTCTTGCCAGACTTCTTCGAGCAACGGGAAAGATAAATCAGGCAAAGGCACTTCTTCTTAAAACCAGAAATACAAACTTAAAAAGAAGCAACCGCCTTCTACAAGTATCAAGGACCAGAGACACAGCAGGCAAAAAAGGAAAGATTGCCCTTTTAAAAGAAGCCATAAAAATAAACCCGGCCCATATGGAGCTCTACACAGAGCTCTCAGGAATTTACAGAGGCCGGAAAGAGTACGACAAGGCAGTAAAAATTCTGGAAAAAGGAAAGAAGATAGACCCTGATTATAGACCATTCTATGTGCAGTTGGGCAATCTTTACTTTTACAGAAAATTAAGGGGAAACACCAGGGTATATTTCCTGAACCTTTCCGAAAGAAACCTCAGAGAAGCCGTTAAAATGAAACCCTCCGATGAAGAGACAATCTCAACACTCGTAGCTCTTCTGAAATTTATGGGACGGAGAGCTGAAGCAGAGGCTCTTGAAAAGACAGTAAACTGACAGAAACCAAGTCAGAGCCTCTGCTCTTTATTTCCCTCCCGATTTCCCTCCCGGGAGAACTGTCCGGTCTTAACTATTCTAATTCCTTCTGCTGTTTCAAAGGGCACTCCATGCACTGCGGAGAAAAGTTTATCTATGCGCATGGACGAGGCACTGCCCATGAAGAGAGAAAGAATAACTCCATTACCACGAAGGGAGGCCGACTTGAGACATTCATCTTTCTGTACCACAACTTCCCTGCCCTTTTTATTTTTCTTTGTAAAGGTTTTCATTTCCCAGAGTTTATCAATGAAAGATGCGGCAGTGCCTTCATCTGAAAATATAATTTCATAATCAATAAATGAAATGGCGGCCATGAGTGCCCCCTTTCCTCTTTTCTCCACTATTCCCAGGAGGGAAATATTTTCAGGCAACCTTTCGTTCACAGAGTCCATATATTGAGAGATTGTCTCTTCATCTAACTCTATGTAGCTCTCAAAATCAAAGAGTTCAGAACGGGATTCTATACCCAGAGGTACGGGGAAGCCCGCAGAAACCTTTTCCCTCTTATTGAATCCCTGAGAGAATGCCATGGGAAACCCTGCCATGCGAAGGGCCCTTTTCACAATTTCCATGAGATCCAAATGGGGAATGAAGCGGGCATCTGAAACCTTTTCAAATTCAAATCGATAGATGGCTGCAGTCTCGTATTTAACGGCAAACCTCTCCATGGCATCCATTACCCCCGCAGTCTCAACGGGGGTGCCATAACGATTTTCAGGGACTCGATATTTTTCAAGGTCAAGTTTTCTATCTGCCATTTTCTCAACAATTCGGTCACTTCCCGTATCTATTACCTGCCATGGATAATGACTATTGCGATCGCGTCGGGAGAAGTAAATTCCGTGTTCGGGAAGAACCTCCTCCATGGCCTGCTCCCATATTCGAAAGTTAAAGTATTCATTCCACGAGTCAAGTCTTGCTCCAAGTTCATATGCCCTTAGCAAAAGCTTACCAACTCGCTCATCTCCTCGGGCAATTATGCCCTCCAAAAAGGAAGAACGGGTATCGTGATTTTTCACCCGAACCGAACGGGGGACCAGGCTCTTTATTTTTCGAATGGTGGCCATGAGATACTCCTCCCCCTTCTGCTCCTCCCACTGAAAGGGAGTATGGGGTTTGGGAATAAAGGGCGAAACAGTAATGTTTATCTCCCTCTTACCCTTACCGGCAACGGCAAGAACCTCTTTCACCAAGTTGGCTATTTCCTCTGCCTCGTCCACTTCATCGCACCCGGCAAGTCCAATCATAAAATAGAACTTAATCAAGCGCCAGCCATGGGAAAAAACAAATTGGGCAATATCCAAAACATCTTCCAGACGAACCCGTTTATTGGAAATGCTTCTGAGTTCAGTGGAGGCAGACTCAATGGCAAATGTCAGGGAGGAGCGACGAATTTTTGACAAGATTTCAACAATGGGCAGGGTGTTCTTGTCGATTTTCAAGGAGGGCAGTGAGACCGAGATTCCCCTTTCAGTGAGGTCGGGAAGGACATCGTTCAGGAGCAATGTGAGCTCCCGATAATCACTCACGGAAAGTGAATTAAAGCTGACCTCATTGTAGCCGGTGTTTTTGAGCTGAGAATAGAGACTGCTCTTCACATCACCCACAGTGCATGACCGGTATGGAAGATTGTAAAAACCCGCATGACAAAACTTGCAGAGATTGGAGCATCCCCTTGCAACCTCCACCACTGCCCTTTCCTGGGAAATTCTCATATTGGGAACCATGGGCTTTTCCATTGCGGAGAGCAGTCCCGGATGCTTCCGAACCCTGACTCTTTTGGCATTTTCAATATTAACGGCAAGCCCATTGAGGCCATGATATTCAAAGCTATAGTTCCGCGGATTTAGAATTCCCTCCATTTTTGAAATCTCTTTTATTATCTCTTCCCGTGTCATGGAGGACTTTGACTTACACCCTTTTATAATCTCCAGCTTCTCCTGAAAACCCTCCTCCCCTTCTCCGAGAAAAAATAAATCTATAAAATCAAATGCAGGGAATGGATTTGAAACAGCTCCCCCCCCTGCTACAACGATTGGGTCTCCCTCCCCCCTGTCCTTTCGCAATAGGGGGATTTTACCCAGGTCAAGTATTTGCAGAATGTTAGTATATAGGAGTTCATGGGCCACATTAAATGCCAATAGGTCAAGGTCGCCAAGGGGAGTGAAACTTTCCAGGGTGTATAGAGGAATATCGTTCTCCCTAAGGGCAGACTCAAAATCAGGAGCAACTGCGAAGACCCTCTCGCAGGATACCCCGGGAATGGCATTGCCAACATTGTAGAGAATACCCACGCCGGTATTTGCCATTCCCACCTCATAGAGGTCGGGGTAACAGATGGCGGCGCGCACCATGTCATCTTCTCCGGGAACAAAGGTGTTCAGCTCGCCGCCGATGTAGCGAGCAGGGCTCTGTACAGTTAAGAGAATCTTTTCAACCTTGGTATGAATTTCTCTATTTATCATTGGTTATAAATGCCTCTGTAAGTCTTATAAAATCATGAAGGGAAAGATTCTCCCCTCGAAGAGAAGTGTCCAGTTCGCAAGCATGAAGAATTTCAAAAACTTTATTCCTCGTTGTGTCAAGATGAGGAGTCTCGGACAGGGACTTCAAAAGGGTTTTCCTCCTTCCCCAAAAGGCAGATTTCACCACTCGGTGAAAGAGCTCACGGAAGTCTCTGTCATGGCTGCGGTCTATACGAGAGAGATGAAGGAAGGAGGACTTCACTTCAGGTTTGGGATAGAAGGAGTCGCCTCCCAGGGAAAAGAGCATTTTGGTATTATAATAGAATGCCAGATTGACGGTCATTGCACCATAGTTCCCGCTTCCCGGGAGTGCTGTCATTCGTTCTCCCATTTCCTTCTGAACCATGACAAAAACATCGCGGGCTCCTCCTCCCTGAGCAATTTTAAAGAGAATCTCAGAAGCACAGTAGTATGGCAAATTGGAAACCACCGTGGAGTGGGAGCCGGGCACATTGACCTTGAGAAAATCTCCATGTATGAGATTGACATTATCCCTTCCCTGAAAGAGGTCTGACAAATATGCATAGAGACCCGAATCAATTTCAACTGCCGTGTATGAAGAGGCAAGTTCAGCCAGCCCCCGCGAAACGGCACCCAATCCGGGACCTATTTCAAGTACACTCTTACCCCGGGGCTGGCAAAGCTCTATAATTCTATTGATAACATCATCATTTATGAGAAAGTTCTGTCCCAACTTTTTACTGGGAGCAAGACCATACTCTTTGGTAATATTTAAAACATCTGCTCTATTCATATTTTCCCATTTAACCGAGGTCATTCCCTGAAAAGAATAAACCACAGTGGAATCAAAAAGTATAAAAGACCAGAATTAAAACAGGGAGGTTAAAATACAATAATTATTCGGAATAAATTTTGTTTTAACAGGTGAAGGCTCTTTTTTTAACCAGAGGGAATTTCCCCTTGTAAAAGGTTTTGGAGCTAACCCTTATTCCCGGTGGAGCCTGAAATCGCTTATACTCATTTAATTCGACCAGTCTTAATATGCGATTCACCTCCTCTCGTTCATATCCCAGGGCAGCAATGTCATCAAGGCTCGCCCCCTCTTCAATGTGGAGCTTTAAGATATGGTCAAGCACATCATAGGGAGGAAGGCTGTCCTCATCTTTTTGGTCCGGGCGAAGCTCGGCGGAAGGAGCCTTTTCTAAAATATACCAGGGAATTATTTCCGCCCCCCTTTTTTCATTTATATATCGGGAGAGCCCATAGACCAGAGTTTTGGGTATGTGGGAGATTACCCCAAGACCTCCATTCATATCTCCGTATAAAGTGCAGTAACCCGTTGCAAGCTCGGACCTGTTTCCCGTATTTAATAGCAGAGCCTTCCTTTTATTGCTCACTGCCATGAGAAGTGTACCCCGTATTCTCGCCTGTAAGTTTTCTTCGGTAACATCGGCGTCCATGCCTTCAAAGAGCGGAGAGAGCTCGGACTGAAATAGCTCAAAGAGGCGAGAAATATCAATTCGTTCCATTTTCATGCCCAAATTATCGGCGAGAACCTGAGAATGGTCAACGCTCCCCGGGGAGGAATAGGGGGAGGGCATGGTGATGCCCGTGACATTTTCAGCCCCCAGGGCATCACAGGCAATGGCTGCAACAAGAGCCGAGTCAATTCCGCCACTGAGTCCCAGAACAGCCCTTGTGAAACCCGATTTCACGGCATAATCCCTGAGGCCCATTGTGAGAGTCTTTAAAAGATATTCATTCTCAGGTTCGAGCAGGGGAGTTTTGAGTTTTTCAGAATCATGCAACAAAAAGACTCCCTCTTGAAATGCAGGAGTTCTGCCCACCACTCCTGCATCTTTATCAATGAAGACTCCCATGCCGTCAAAGACAAGGCTGTCATTGCCTCCCAAGTGATTTACATGGACAATATCAACATTATGAGACCGAGAAATTTCCACCAGCTCCGAGAATCGCCTTTCCCGTTCAACCATGAATGCCGGCTCAGAGGCGAGATTGATAATGAGCCGGGCTCCCTTTTGAGCTAAAACTTCCACCGGTTCGGGACAGCTACTCCTGTCACCACAGAGGTCTTCTCCCAGAGTCAAGGCGATTTTAACTCCCTTAAAAGTCACAACTCCATGGTGTTGCCCGGGAGAGAAAAAATCCCTTTCATCAAAGAAGTCCTGTTTTGTCAGAACTGTTTTATGCTGCTGCAGGAGAACCTCTCCATTATATATGAAAGATGCCGAATTAAAAAGAATGGAGGAATTCTTTTCGTCACGGTGAATATGCCCCAGACAAATTGCCATGTCATGCCCCAGGCTCGCCTGAACAATGGCATCCAAAGTTTTGAGATTGTCGTCTATGAACCCCGAACTTTTGAGCAACTCTCCCGACGGGTATCCCGCAGTGACAATTGGAGGGAAAAGAAGCATTTCAACATTTTTTTCAAGAGCATCTTTTACTGCGCCCTCTATGAGAGTACGATTTCCCTGAATATCTCCAACTATGGTATTGACTTGAGCAATGGCAATTTTCATGAGAACCTCCTGCAAAAACTATTTCAGATATGAACTCCATGGTCAACATAAATACTAAAAAAATAGGGGCTTTATAAAAAATCTCAACTTGACATTATCGCCTTTTCATATAATCTATGTATGAATATATAAAATTCAAAAAAGGAGCATACCATGATTCCCATAAAAAAACTGAGCGAACTTTCCCAAAAAGAATTGGATTCTCTCTTCAACCGATTTGGAGAGGATTTCAGCTCGGTTATGATAGAGACTGTAATTCCCATTGTGAACGATGTTAAGGAGAATCGGGAAGAGGCTGTACGCAAATATACGGAAAAATTTGACGGCGTAACACTTGACTCAATATATGTCTCACAAGAAGAAATTGAAGAGGGAAAAAGAAATGCTCCAAAAGATGTTCTGGCTTCGTTCATGGAGGCAAGAAAAAACATTGAAGAATTTCACAAACGACAGCTCAAGGAGAACTCCATATACACAAGAGAAGATGGAATTACCCTGGGGATTAATCATCAGGCCATTGAAAGTGCCGGCATATATGTCCCGGGAGGCAAGGCATCATACCCCTCCTCAGTTCTAATGGGAGTCATTCCTGCACAAATAGCCGGAACGAAAAATATAACGGTAATCACACCACCAAACAAAGAGGGGAAGATTCCCGATATAATTTTGGCTATCTGTGCTGAACTTGGCGTTACCTCCATTATAAAATCAGGAGGAGCTCAGGGTATTGCCATGGCTGCATTTGGTTCCAAAGAGCTTCAAAAATGCGACATCATCGTGGGCCCCGGGAATATATTTGTAACAGCAGCCAAGACATATCTCTTTAGCATGGGGGTTATTCAAATAGATTCAATGGCAGGGCCAAGTGAAGTTCTCATCATTGCCGATGATAAAAACGACCCCAAATGGGTTGCCTGGGACCTCCTGTCACAGGCGGAGCACGAAGAAAGGGCAATAGCCATTCTCATAACAACTTCGGAAAAACTCGCCCATGAGGTGAGGCAGGAGATTATGGCGGACATAGAATCGGAAAGGGGACGACACGACATCAAAAAAGCCGCCATGGAAAAAAATGGTCTCATACTGGTTGCAGACTCTCTTGACCGAGCAATTGATTTTAACAACAAATATGGCCCGGAACACATGGAGTTCATGGTGGAGAACCCCCTGGAATATATATCCCGACTCAAAAATGTGGGCTCCCTCTTTCTGGGGAAACACTCCCCCGTTGCAGTGGGAGATTACTACTCTGGAACAAATCATGTTCTCCCCACGGGAGGAGCGGCTCGCTTCTCGTCAGGAACATCGGTGGAGAGTTTCATGAGAAGAACCACCTTTCAGTTCCTCAACAGGGAGGCTTTGGAAAAAGCAAAGAAACATGTGGAAATAATGTCTGAATATGAAGGCTTTGGAGACAAGCATGGGGGCTCAGTTGCAATCAGGTTTTCCTGAGTGCAGAGGTCGCCCGAAAAGGGATAAAGAAGAATCAGAAGAATATAAAAGTACAATGTTACCCCCCATTTTACTATTGACATGTAATTTCACGGGGTAATATTTTAAAACTCAGAGAAATATGGAGTTAAATCCCGGGGGTTAACAGACTATTTCAAAAAAGACCGGGATAGATATACCAGGGGGGAAAATGCAACGAGAGGCTTTTTACATACTTGAAGACGGGACAACATTCCGGGGCAAACTCTTTGGCCACGAAGACGAAACAATGGGAGAGGCAGTTTTTAACACTTCCATGAGCGGCTATGAGGAAATTATTACAGACCCCTCTTACAGGGGACAGATGGTGGCAATGACCTACCCCATGATTGGGAACTATGGTATCACCGGAGAGGACGGAGAATCGAACAGAGTTCAAGTCGCCGGTCTGGTGGTAAAGGAGTACTGCAAGAGCCATTCGAACTACAGGGCAACCTCCTCCCTTGATGAATATCTAAAAAAAGAGAAGATAACGGCAATTGAAGGAGTGGATACCCGAAAACTCACCAAGCATATAAGAGACCGTGGAGCCATGCGTGCGGG
>PDWI01006412.1_pt1 | contig 14760 bp, 9 predicted proteins | sample 1430891 | NCBI WGS metagenome assembly PDWI01 (sample SAMN01162508, study PRJNA174530) | Oral metagenome, whole genome shotgun sequencing project. | biome: Marine environment; feature: Marine mammal; material: Swab sample of the gingival sulcus; isolation source: swab sample of gingival sulcus... | reverse complement strand
AGCACGTTTTAAGGCAAAAAGCACCATATTTGGGTCAGTGCCACGCTCAAAACGGAACGAAGCATCGGTATTTAAAGCGTGTCGGCGAGCGGTTTTGCGAACATACACTGGGTTAAAACAAGCACTTTCTAAAAATATACTTGTTGTGCTATCGCTTACGCCAGACTCTTTTCCACCAAATACCCCAGCAATACACATTGGCTCTTTGCTGTTGCAAATCATCAAGTCATTTTCGTTTAACTCTCGTTGCTCATCGTCAAGCGTAACAAATGGTGTTTTGTTAGGTAGCGTCTTCACGATTACCTTGTTGTCTGTAACCTTTTCCAAATCGAATGCGTGAAGTGGTTGCCCCAATTCGTGCAAAACAAAATTTGTAATATCAACAATATTATTTATCGGACTTAAGCCAATTGCTTTTAGGCGATTACGCAACCATTCTGGCGACTCGGCAACCTTAATATTGCTTAGCGTAACTCCTGCATAGCGAGTGCAAGCCTCTTTGGTTTCCACCGATACATCAACCTTTACATTATCATTGTCTTTTTTGTAATTATCGATATTTGGCAATTCGTAATTTATTTGCTCGGTCTGCTTCAGATACGCTGCTATATCACGAGCTACACCTATATGCGATGCCGCATCAATACGGTTTGGAGTAAGGTCAATTTCAAAAACTGTATCGGTTTCTATTTTAAAATAATCTTTGGCAAGTGTACCAACCTGTACATCGTTAGGTAAAACCATAATTCCGTCGTGCGATTTACCAAGACCGATTTCGTCCTCAGCACAAATCATTCCTTCGGATAATTCGCCTCGTATTTTTGACTTTTTTATCGTAAAACTATCATCACCACTGTAAAGTGTTGTGCCAATAATAGCAACCACTACTTTTTGACCTGCTGCAACGTTTGGAGCACCGCAAACGATATTTAAAAGCTCAGGCTTGCCTATATTTACAGTTGTTTTGTTCAAGTGGTCGGAGTTTGCGTGTTTTTCGCAGGTTTCAATCTGACCGATAACTAAACCCTCCAATCCGCCTTTTACGGATTCGTATTCGCTTATTCCACCAACTTCAAGACCGATATTTGTAAGTATTTCGGCAAGTTTCTCTACTTCTATATTTATGTTTAAATACGATTTTAACCAATTGTACGAGATGTTCATTTTTTTAATGTTTAATGATTAATGTTTAATGATTAATGTAATCATCGTCTTATTTTTTATAAAAACGACAAAATAACGAAAAATTTATGAGAGAGTAATTTTTTTTAATAATTGTTTTGAAGATTTATTATTAAACCTAAAATCTCACAAAGAGAAAGTTTTAGATTGCAAGTAACAAAAAACAACCTCAATACTACATGTTTTTTAGCATTTTAGTTTTTTTTTATTTTTTTTCGTTTATTTTTGTGTAGTAAGACTATAAAAAAACAACAATTGTGAACAAAATCATTTCATATATAATAATTTTCTTATCTTTTTTACTATTGGCTACCCCTACCTTTAGCCAAGAAGATATTGATAATAAAATAGATAGTCTAAAAGCAATTATTAAATCATCTCCTAAGGAAGAGGCAAGAATAAACAACGACATAGCCGAGCTATTATTAGAAACAGACGACTCAACATTAATAGAATACATTAATAAAAATTTATTTCCTTCATTTAAAATATCAAAAGAAGAAAAATTACGAAGTTATAGTATATTAGGTGATTATTACCTTTATACTTACCAGTTTGACAATGCTACTAAATATTATTTAACAGCACTATCAATATCAACAACTCCTGAGCAAAAGTTATCATTTATAATGATTACCGCTACTACATACATAAGAAAAGACTATTATACTCAGGCTTTAGAATTATTAAAACAAGCTAAACCACTTATAAGAGACAATGACTACGAACATAGTTACAGATACAATTATTATTTAGGAATATGTTATATACATACATCAAATTTTAAACGTGGTGAACATCACTTATTAGAGGCTCTGAAAGCTGCCGACTTAATGAACTCCAACCTATACAAAATAAGAATTGCTTCTCGTTTAGGGCAGCTAAAAATATTACAAAACGAATATGCTGAGTCGTTACAATACGCCACCGAAGCTCTGAAACTAATGAAGTCAGACTCTGTAAATTTTAGCTATGCTATTGCAATGCTAAATTTAGGACAAATTTACTCGATAAAAAAACAATACAACATTGCATCGAATTACTTCAATACAGCAATATCATTAAGTAAGATGTTAGGTCAGAACAAACTTCATGCACAATCATTATTATTTAATGCACAAAATGAACTAAAAAACAACAAATTAGAAGGCGCTTATAAAGATTTAAACATTGCCCTTCCTATATTTAAAAAAACACACAGTATATATAGCATTTTCTCAGCAGAAATAGAACTTGCAAAATACTATCGTATAAAAAACGATTCAATTAACTGCCTTAAACACATAGCCGAAGCTAAATCGTTAGAAAAGCAAATATACTCTACCGCCTTAATTGCAGACTTTAACTTAGAACAAAGTATGTATTATTTCTCACAAAAAAGATACGACAATGCAATTAAACATATCGAATTAGCAAGTTTTTATGCTCAAAACACAAACGACAAAATAAGATTATACAACATATACTCAGTAGAATCGGCTATTGATAGTGCAATAGGAAATTACGCAAAAGCATTTATAAAATGTAATTTGGCGAAAAATTTACAACAAAAATTTTACGACAAAACATTTTCAAACTACTATGAAAACATACAAGCAGAAGCCGAGCTAGAAAGTAATAAAGAAATAATAAAAGTATTAAACTACGAGAAAAAAGAACGTGAAGCCATACTAAGCAAGAATGAAAAAACCATAAAAACACAAAATCTAATAATTATTATTACAATAATAGTAGTTATTTTTGCTATCATACTTCTATTTTTATCATTTTACTTTTTACGCCAAAGAAAAAAAGACAATAAAATACTGAAACAACAAAACTGTAAAATTAAACAACAAACTGAAGAATTAGACGCTCAAAAAGAGCATCTAAAAAATATAAATAAAGAATTAGAAAAAGTATCCATTATAGCAGAGAAAACAGATAATGCTGTAAGAGTAATTAATGCAGAAGGCGATATAGTATGGGTAAATAATGCTTACTATGATTTTTATGGATATTCGTTTGAAGAAGTAAGCAATCTTAATAATGAAAAATTATTCGGAATAAATAACGATTTTAAGATAGAAGACCTAATAAACGTATGGTATAAAAACAAACAACCCATAACATTTCAGGCAAAACACATAAAAAAGAATGAGGAAACAATATGGACACAAACCACATTAACGCCAATTCTTAATGAGAAGAACAAAATAGAAAAAATGATAGCTATAGATACTGACATATCATTACTTAAAGCTGCCGAGAAAAAAATTCAAGACAATAACAAGGATATTACAGAAAGCATATTATACGCAAGAAACATTCAAGTAGCATTAATGTCGCCATTTGAGGATTTAAAGAATTATTACCCTGATAGCTTTACTATATACAAACCAAAATCTATCGTTAGTGGTGATTTTTATTGGTTCCATCACACTCAAGACAAAACAATTATTGTTTGCGGAGACTGTACGGGGCATGGCGTACCGGGTGCGTTTATGAGCATAATGGGCTTATCATTCTTAAATGCAATTGTAAAAGAAAAAGGCATTATTAACACAGCCGAAATTCTTGACAAAATGAGAGAAAGTATTATAACTCACTTAAAACAATCCTCTCACCCCGACAAACTAAACGACGGTATGGACATGTCAATTGTAGCCATTGATAAAACAAATAAAACAATAGAATATGCAGGAGCACTATTACCTGTTTATATAATACGAAACAATAAAGTAATTACATTAGCTCCTGACAAAATGTCTTTAAGCTTCAATCAAAAAAAACAAAATCCATTCAATTCAGTTAGTATGGAAATTGAAGAAAATGATTATCTATATATGTTTACTGATGGATTCTACGATCAATTTGGCGGCCCTGATAATGACAAATTAAAATACAAACGATTTAAAGAAATACTATGCAACAGCAATAAAATAGAAAACATACTTGAACAAAAGAAAAATATTGAAACGGCCTTTAACAAATGGAAAGGCTCTAACATTCAAATAGATGACATTTTACTTATGGGTATTAAAATAGGATAAATAACATATAATTATTTAAACGGAAACAACAATCTAAGATGCCACAACACAACAAAATAACTATAAGCGACTCAACCCAAAATAGCATAAAACTACAAATAAAAAATGAACAACCATCTATACAACTAAATAAGATGGTACACAACATTGATTTATCCGCATTAAACAGAGCCATTGACAGCTCAAAAATAAAAAAAATACAAAAGCCTATAAAAATAACAAAGGTGGCGCCAATTATAAAACAAGATAGCCTACTTCCCTCTCCTACTTACAACACATTCAATAATAAATTTGAATTTCCTACCCAAAAGAAAGAATTGGCTGACAATTTTTACTTCTCGCTACCTAATACTAGCGTAGCTACAGAAGAAGAAAAAGCACAAAAAATAAAAACTACAAACCATAATACAAAAGACAAAGCTCAAACAATAGATGCAACAAGCAACAAACAAATAGCTGATAGAAATAGTAAAAAAACATCAATAATTGTAAAACCGACTAATAATAAAATAGGATTTGAAAAGACTGATTGGACACTAAGTTTTATCCTACCTATCTTATTAATATTTGGCATAATAAATTTTAAATTTAGCAAATCATTAAAAAGCCTTATTAATGCAGGATTACGCTACCTAAGTGCCAAACATTTAACTGAATCAAGAAACGTAGTTAATGATAATGTATTTATAATACTAAACCTATTATTTTTAGTAAATACATCATTTTTATTCACCCTATGGGCTCACTTTAATAATATAAAAATATTATCACTATCAAACTATAAACTTTTCTTAATGTTTTTCAGTGCACTTTCCGGCATATATATAATTAAATGGTTATTGTTCAACGTATTAGATTTTATATTTAAAACAAAAAAAGCATTTAGTAGTTACATAAATACAATATTTTTATACAATAAAATATATGGAATAGTATTAATACCAATAATATCCCTTATTCCATTTGTTGAACCCCATATAACAAAATGGTTATTTTTAACTAGCTTTATCTTACTGTTAATAAACTACTTAGCAAGAATTTTACGAGGATTAAAAATAGCTTTAATAAATAAAGTTTCTATTTTATATTTGATTTTGTATCTTTGCACCCTTGAAATATTTCCGCTACTAATAGCATATCATACAATAATGATACATGCCGTATAGTAGAGATAAAAATAAAGTGTAATTTAAACTGATACAACTTGAAAATCAAAAGCATTTTAGTTTCACAACCGAAACCATCAAGCTCTAAATCACCATATTTTGATTTAGCAAAAAAACATAATCTAAACATAGACTTTAGACCGTTTATTCAAGTAGAGCCTATTAAGTCAAAAGAGTTCAGGAAAGAACGCATAAATATATTAGATTACTCAGCAATAATATGCACAAGCAAGAACGCTGTCGACCATTTTTTTCGCATGTGTGAGGAGATGAGAGTAGTTGTTCCTGATGATATGAAATATTTTTGCATATCGGAGGCTATAGCTCTTTATTTACAAAAATATATTGTGTACAGAAAACGAAAAATATTCTTTGGTTTAAAAAAGTTTGATGACTTATTAGGAGCAATAGAAAAAAACAACAAAGAGAAATTTTTAGTTCCTTCGTCGGATAAATATAAAGCTGAAATACCTGAAAAATTAGATAAATTAGGAGTAGATTACAAAATAGCCGTTCTGTACCGAACTGTAGCAAGTGATTTATCAGATTTATCAGATGTAAACTACGATGCTTTAGTATTTTTTAGTCCTTCAGGAATTGAATCGCTATTAGAGAATTTTCCTGATTTTAAACAAAACGAAACTAAAATTGCCGCATTTGGAAGTTCAACAGCAAAGGCTGTAACTAATGCTAATTTACGATTAGATATTCAAGCCCCTATGCCAGGATGCCCGTCAATGACTATGGCATTAGAACAATTTATTTGCAATGCGAAAAAGAACAAAAAATAAATAGCATTTATTACACTTAATTACAGATAGTATAACTAAAAATGTGTAAACATAATAATGGATCAAAAATTCATTTAAGTATCAAAAAAAATGAGCGTTTGAAAAGCAGAAAATCAATTAATTTGCTTTTTTCTGAGAGTAAGCAAATTAAAAAATTTCCTATAAAATTATTATGGACAGAACAAAAACTAAACACTACTACAAATCTTCAAATAACATTTTCCGTACCTAAAAGGAAGTTCAAACTTGCAGTCGATAGAAATAGAATTAAGCGTCAGATGAAAGAGGCTTACAGACTGAATTGCAAAGAATTAAAAACGACCCTCGATGAGAGAAATTATCAGATAATATGTATGATTATATTTATTGACAAATACAAACCTACATACAAAGCTCTTGAAATTGCTATACAAAAAGCTTTAACTCAACTTAACCAAGAGTTAAACTCTTAATAGCGCAAAGGGTTTTTAGTAATCTTAGCATTTAATCGTTTACTTTGCACAATCTCTTTTGCTATGTATAGAGCCTCTCGCAAAGGCATTTCATCGCTTTTATTTAACCCTGCCATATCATACGACAAGCAACAATCAGGCTCAATTACAACTTCAGGCAAACCTGCAAAATAATTAGCTCCATACATATTATTTACTTTCATAGGGCTAATGCCTTGATCGTAATACATCGACAGAACTGCATCAAACTTATTTTCGCTATGACAAGTATAAAATTTATCGGTAGAAAAAGGACCTATAGCTAAAATACCTTTGTCCTTATTAGCCTTAGCTATTGCTGGAATAATAATGTTTTTTTCCACATCTCCAAGCTCTCCCGTATTAAAATCGGGGTTTAAACTTTGCACACCTATTTTAGGTTTATGTATATTAAAATCTGCTTGTAAGGATTTATATAAAATCTGCAACTTATTTAATATATTCTGTTCGTTAACATGCGATAATATATCGGTAAAAGGCACATACTCCGAAACTAAACCTACACGTATTTGCTGATGTATAAACATAAGCATAGCTTCATTAACACCCATAGCATTACTTACAAAATGCTTATTATTTTTAAAATTAGGTTTTAATCTGTTTGCTATCTCATTATTTATAGGACAGGTTATTAAAGCATCTATTTTTTTATTTTGTAAATCTTCTGTAGCTACTGCTAAAGCTTCTAATGCTGATTGAGTACTTTCGTCGGTTGGCTTACCTAATTCAACTCGTATATTATCATCAACACAATTTACAAGGTTAGTCTTATTGTCCGACACCTCATCAATACTATTTATTGTATTAAAAGTAAGATTAGTAACTCCTAATGTTTTTTTATAATACGATGCTATTTTGGGAGAACCATAAACCACAGGGGTAAATAATTCTAATAATCTATTGTCGCTAAATGTTTTAATTATAATTTCATAGCTAACGCTATTTATTTCGCCTTGTGTTATTCCTATCCTTATTTTCTTATGCATTACATTCTTTTTTTATACACCCTTACTTCTCGAGGATTCTTTTTATTTATATCTATCATATACATTTTGTCCTTTGTATATATTATTTTTGCACTTTGCTTAGGCTCAACCACTTCACACCCTCTCGGAACTGCGTCACACGGCAATTCTACCACGGTCTTTTCTTTTATACTTAGCTTGTAATAATAGCTTGAATAACGAGATGTTTTAACATAGACATTAGCTATATCATCGGTATAAGCACCTGTAAAATCAACCCAAGAAGGCAAACGAAAAAATGCTAATGGTTTCCATACACCAAACTCAAAAGCAACAATATACGTCGGTTTACTACCATAATTAACTATCAGATAGCGTTCTTCCTCATCAAACATTAATTCATTCACGTACATTTTACGTTCCAAACCATTGTTTAAACTTAAAATATATTGATATCCTTTATTAGTTGTTTGTTGCGAAAAACTTTTAAGTGGCAATAAAAATAATAGCATCAAGCTAACACTTAACAATATTTTTCTTTGCATAATAATAATATTTGTTTATTGAATAACACAAAAATAATCAAAAAAATACATATTTTATAATTAGTAACTGAAAGTTTTTGTAATAAAGTACTGTTTGTTAATTTCAAAGTTACATTTAATATATCTCTTTTGACAAAAAACTATATACTAAAAATAAGACCACACCTTACAAACTTTAGTATACTAATCAGTTTTTTAGATAAAAAGTTTATATTTGCAAAAATGCAAAATATGGATTTATCAAAGGTAAAATACGATTGCGTATTTTTTAAAGGGAATATACCATGTAAACCCAACAAAATGGAAAACGAACAATGCGATACTTGCAAGTATTATGAGGCTTGGAGTAAACATATACTAATTATTAAGTTAGGTGCTATGGGCGATGTTATCCGTACCACCCCACTAATAATACGCTATCGCGAGTTATATGGCAATGTTCATTTTACTTGGCTTACCGAGTTTCCTGATGTATTACCTCCTTCTGATATACAAAACATTTTTACCCCAACAGCTTTCAATCTGGAGAAGATAAAAACCAGAAAATTTGACATAGCAATTAACTTAGACAAAGAGGAAGAAGCCTGTAAATTATTAAGCGTAGTTGATGCTAAACAGAAATACGGATTTATATGGCAGAATGACCACCTGTGGGCAGCTACTCCTGTTGCCGAACATAAGATAATAACAGGCTTATTTGACCATATAAGCAAGGATAACACAATGTCGTATTTAGAGGAGATTTTTGAAATCTGCCACATGAAATTTAATTATGAAGAGTATCTGCTAAACTACAACAAAACCCTTGCTGACAAATGGAAAGAACTATTTGCAAAAGAAGCAAAAGGCAAAAAAGTAGTAGGACTAAATACAGGCTGTGGAAACCGTTGGCAAACCCGATTATGGGATAAAAAATATTGGATGGAATTAATCTCAAATATGGATAAAGATAAAATATTCCCAGTATTGTTAGGGGGCCCTCAAGAAAATGATAAAAACACCGAAATAGCAAACAAAACAGGAGCTTGGTACAATGGCACATTTTCATTAGAAGAATTTATAGCATTAACATCAAATTTAGATGCTGTAGTAACACAAGTAAGCATGATGATGCACATTGCCTTAGGACATAAAATACCTATGGTACTAATGAACAACATATTTAACAAGCACGAATTTGAAATGTACAACCGAGGAGTTATAATTGAACCTACTACAGGATGCGACTGCTATTACGGAAATAGTTGTTCTCGCACAGGCAGTAAAACCGAAAGCTGTATGAAAGATATAAAACCTGAAGTTATACTTAATGCCTTAATGAAAATAATATAAACCACAACATGCATATTACTATACTATCAACCATGTACCCATTCAGAGGGGGAATTGCTCAATTTAACGCCTCTCTATATCGCGAATTTGAAAAGAATCATCAAACAACTGCCATAACATTTAAGCGTCAGTATCCGAATATTTTATTCCCAGGGAAAACACAATACGTTACCGAAAAAGATACAACCGCCGACCCCATACCCACAAAACAATGGTTAGATAGCATTAACCCAATAAATTGGCTAACCACCGCCAATAAAATAAAAAAGCTACAACCTGACGTATTAATAGTACGACTATGGATGCCTTTTTTCGCACCATGCTTAGGATTTATAGCAAAAAAACTAAGCAAAAACACCCAAACAATAGCAATATTAGATAATGTAATACCGCACGAAAGACGTTTTTTTGACATACCATTCCTTCGTTACTTCTTTAAGCGAACAAATGCTTATATAGTAATGTCGGAGCAAGTACAAAACGACCTACTAAAATTAAAACCTAACGCTAAATATAAACTAAGTAAACACCCTCTATACAACCATTTTGGCAAAAAATTAGACAAGCAAGAAGCACGAAAAACACTAAACCTATCGCCCAACAAAAAAACAATATTATTCTTTGGGTTTATCCGCGACTACAAGGGTTTAGACTTACTAATAAATGCCTTTGGAGAACTATCTGATGAATATCAATTAGTTATAGCAGGCGAGCCTTATGGCAGTTTTAACAAATACACAACGCTAATAAACAACAACCCAAATAAAGACCGCATACACACATACGTAAGATACATAAACGACAACGAAGTAAACACCTTCTTTTCGGCAGTTGACGTTTGCGTACTACCTTATAAATCAGCCACTCAGAGTGGCATAACATCAATAGCCTACCATTTTGAATTACCCATGATAGCAACCAATGTAGGCGGACTAAAAGAAATGGTAAAACACAACATCACAGGCAAAATAATTAATAACCCAAACACTAATGAAATAACAAAAGGCATAGAAGATTTTTTTGCCGAAAACACAGAATTATTTATAGACAATATCCGAAAAGAAAAAGAACTATTAAGTTGGAACGTTTTGGTTGATAACATTCTAGAATTAACCGAAAAAAATAAGGAACTTTAACAGTTCCTTATCAATTTACAACAAAAAAACACATACTATTTAGTTCTAAAAAAACTAACAAGTTTCTTTAAAGAAGAAGATTTCTTTGTTAATTCCTCAGCACTTGAAGCTAATTTTTCAGATGAGCTAGCATAACCTTGAGTAACATCATTCATCTGCATTATAGCACTATTAATCTGATTAGCTCCTGCCTTTTGTTCTGAGCTTGATACCACAATTTCTTGTATCAAATTTGATGTTTTTTCTATCTGTGGGATTAACTCCTGAACTAATTTTGTTGCCAAACGCGTTGCTTGTAACGTTTGTGTTGAAAGCATACTTATCTCCTCAGCAGCATTTTTACTATGCTCTGCCAGTTTACGCACTTCGGTAGCTACAACAGCAAATCCCTTACCATGTTCCCCTGCTCTAGCGGCCTCAACAGCAGCATTTAATGCTAACAAATTAGTTTGAAAAGCAATATCATTAATAACTGTAATTTTATCGGCTATTACTTCCACAGATTTTAAGCTATCACTTGACGATTTACCAACTGTATCTATCACTTCAGATATTTTTTTTGACATCTCGCCAGTTGTAACTGCATTATCTGCATTTTGCTCAATATTTGCAACCATCTCCTCCATTGAGGACGACACCTCTTCAATAGAACTCGCCTGCATTGTTGCACTATTTGACAAGCTCATAGCCATAGATTGCAAACTATCACAAGTAGATGTTATTTCATTAGATTCGGTTTGTACCGAACTTACCATATTATTTAAATTTTCAGACATCTTATTTAATGAAAGTATTAAATCTCCTGTCTCGTCGTTAGTTCTCATCTCTATATTCTCAGTTAAATCACCATCAGCTATAAGTTTTGAAAGCAGAACACCTTTAAATATAGGAGTTAATATAGTTTTTGCTACAAGATATACTATTATTACTATAATAATTAAAGCCACAAACGCTATAATAAGTATACTTATTAATGCTTGTTTTGTTTCACTAAATATCTCATCTAAAGGTATTATTACAGACAAAGACCACGGAGTACCTGAATCTCCTATTTCAATAGGAGCAAATACACTTAAAACCTCTTTACCTAAATATTCAGAATAGAATGTGTACAATAAAGAATTACCATCACTTATAACATTTGCCACCTTACTATCTTCCGATATTTTTAAATCAGACAAAACACTTTTACCTACCAATGTCTTATCGTGATGTGCACAAATTGTATAATCATTAGATATAATAAAAGAATAACCCGTTTCATACAATTTAGTTTTAGCATTTATAATTTGCAATGCTTCTAAGTCAATATCTACACCAACAATACCTATAACCTCATTATTTTCAATAATAGGAACTGCTATGGTTGATTCTAAATATTCATCATTCTTACTACCTGTATAACTATAATAATAAGGATTAATTATGGCTTCATTTTTTGTTTGCTTGGGAATTTTGTAAAAATCTTCATCGGTATCTGTTTCGGCACCACATTCGGAGTTAATTGTACCATTTGCCTTATACCAACTTATATTAGCACGTCCTGATTTTTCATAAAATTGCGGATACTTATTAACAAACTCATTTGTATTATAGATTCCTACCTCCCAAATAACCCAAGCACATAAAATATTATCATTATTTTTTAATACCTCTTGCAAAATAACGCTAAAATCCTCAGGATTAGCTAAGCCTGTTTTATGTAAACTACTAAATGAATTTTTAAGTGTTTTTGCTATTTGCAATGAATTTGTAAGATATTCCTCGGTATTTTTAGCTACATCATTAGCTTTGGTTGTAGCTAACTCCTCCGACATTATTCTGGCATTACTCTGAAATTTATACAAAACAAAACCTATAATAGTAGTAAATACTACAATAATAGAAGATACTATGTATAAATTCAATTTCAATTTTAGGCTTACTCGCCTCTGCTGTTTTTTCATAGTTGTTGTTTATTTTATGATTAATAAATAAAAGTATTTTGTTGTTACATAACTTAAAACCTCAAGTACTTACAGTTAATATTAACTAATCATAATATCAACATAAGTAACTCCTTTATTAATAGGCATGTAGACTTTACAAAGTTAAACTTTTTTCACAAACCACAATAAATATGGCGGACAAAACAACAAACCATATTAGGCTCGCTCTTTATCCGCCATAACTTATATCCAATTTTATAGGCTACTATACCGTATCTACCTGTTAATCAATTTTAAAATACGACACAGCCTCTTTTAATTTATTTGCTTGTGCTGTCATCTCTTCCGATGTTGTTGCTAACTCCTCTGATGTTGAAGCATTTTGCTGAGCAACCTGATTTAATTGTTGTATAGCATTATTTACTTGCTCCGCTCCTGAATTTTGCTCAATACTAGCAGTTGTTATCTCTTCAACTAAATTTGCTGTTTTTTCTATTTCAGGAATTATAGATAATAAACTTTCACCCGCTTTATCAGCAACTTCTTTTCCACTTGCTGATAAAGCTATAATCTCCTCAGCTGCTATTTTACTTCGTTCTGCTAATTTTCGCACTTCGGCTGCGACAACAGCAAAACCTTTACCATGCTCACCTGCCCTTGCTGCCTCTACCGCTGCATTTAAAGCTAAAATATTAGTTTGGAATGCAATATCATTTATTATAGTTATTTTTTCATTAATCAAATCACTAGCTTTAGTTGATTGCTCTGCATTTTCTTTTACCATTAAAATACCCCTTTGCGATTTTTCAGCTATTTGTTGCGTTGTTTTTGCATTATCAGTATTGTGGCTAATATTAGCTTGCATTTGCTCCATAGTTGACGACACCTCTTCAGTTGAAGCTGCTTGTTCGCTTGCTCCTTGCGACAATTGTTGTGATGTTGAACTAACTTGCTCACTTGCATTATTTATATGTTCGGCATTTATATTTATTTCTTTAACAATGTCTCTTAACTTTTCAACCATATTACACATTGCATCTGCCAACTCACCTATTTCATCATTGGATTTAACATGAATGATGCTATTTTTAGATAAATTACCTTCCGAGATATTTTTTAACGATGAACTAACCTTAATTATTGGTTTTGTTAGCCTATTTGAAATAATTAACGTTATAATTAAAGCTACCACCAATATTGTTATACCTATTAAAATGATTATCATTTTTAATTTATCAATAGTTCCTAAGAACTCGTGTACAGGAGCTTTTATAAAAACTGTCCAACCTGTCATTTCCATTTTTGCAGAAGCTACAATACTTCTTTCTCCTTTAAAAGTGTAAAAACTAATTTCACTTTTATTACTCGATAGAGCTTTTTGCATATAGTCAGCAATGGGCTTAAGCTCATGATTAATTTTACTTCTTTTAATTAGATTATCTTGCGACTTTACCATTTCCTTATTTGGATGAGCTATTGCTGTTCCGTCTTTACCAAGAACATAGCAAAATCCTGTTTCACCCACTGTAATATGCTCAGAAAATGTTGTTAAGCGAAACCCATCAAACTCAACAGCCATAACCCCTATTATACGTTTGTTATAATCGTAAACTGGAACTGATGCAAATACACAAAAATCACCTAAAGCATCAACAAAAGGCTCCGATGCAAAGCTTTCTCCTTTTAAAGCTTTCTGATAGTACTCTCTATGAGAAACATCAATTTTTTCGCCATTCGAACGATAGAGAGTTCCTTTATCATCGCAAATATAGATAGCTATAAATCCCATTTCTTCAGCCTCTTTTTCTAAAATTTTAGCTTTCTCTACATAACTAAGCGAATCACTTCTAAAGAAAGGACTATGAGCTACTGCTGTAAGATACATATGGTCACCTTTTATTGCCGTACTAAGCTCATTAGCAACACCTTCCACTTTGTCAAAAAGATGATTTTCCACCTTTTCTAAAACAGCTTTCTTACCAATTGTAATAGAAATAAAATTTAAAATAATAATAACAGAAGCTATTAAAACTCCAAATATTATCATCAATCGGTATCTGATTGAAAATTTTTTATTTTTACTTGAATCTTGCCTCTCTACTTTTTTTTGCGAGGGGTTAGGTGTTTGTGTTTCCTGATTTTCATTAAACATAATTGTATAGTTTTTTAAATTTATAATATAATTAAACAAA
>PDWI01010004.1_pt1 | contig 14763 bp, 17 predicted proteins | sample 1430891 | NCBI WGS metagenome assembly PDWI01 (sample SAMN01162508, study PRJNA174530) | Oral metagenome, whole genome shotgun sequencing project. | biome: Marine environment; feature: Marine mammal; material: Swab sample of the gingival sulcus; isolation source: swab sample of gingival sulcus... | reverse complement strand
CGTTTACCTGTTCCACTCGCGAGTGGGCATGGTTGCATCTTCTTGCCGTACTTATCATACTGTCTGCGAATATGCGCCTTGTACCGAAAAATTCTTGGCACGACTATAGTTGCAATAGTGAGTAAATCTTTTTTTTACCAGCCCCTCAGCTTCCGTACTTTGGCGGATATACCAGCGTTGAACCGTTTTTGCACCAGCTAACTATAGTGAAATAGTTTAGCTTTTGATACAAGGCGCGTCGGTGAAGACAGTATTGCAATACGGCGAGACGACGCAACGCTGTAGCAAAAGTTAAACTATTTTGCTGTAAATATCCAAGCGTTGATAGCAATTAAGCAGCTCTTTGACCTGCTGTTTAGGCAGATGACAATAGGCGAGAAAGTGTGGATTGACCAACGAATCACGTGAGCCATAGGACAGCGCCCGACCAGTTGTAAAATTGATAACCTCGCCGCCGGCACATTCGACCAGACATTGGCCCGCGGCACTATCCCATTCACAGGTATCCCACATTTTCGGATACAGTGTTGCCCTGCCCTCGATCAAGTCGACGTATTTAAGCGCACTGCCGCGGCGATGCCAGCGATAGTCGGGAAAGTAATTTAACAGGGCTTGCATATTATCTGTTAGATGGGTAGAGCTAAGCGTTGCAGTAATAGTTTTGGGCGCTTTAGCTGCGATTTGCTCGATTTTATTATCTTTTTGTTTATAAACCAGCGACTTTTCATCTTTTTGAGCAAACCAGGCCGTCCGAGTCGCCGGGGCAAAGATCAAACCGAAGACGACTTGATTGTGACAAATTAACGAGATACAAATACAGAACTCACCCGTACCGTTGATAAAATGCTTGGTGCCGTCAACCGGATCAATCAACCAATAGGTTGGCCAATTGCGCCATGCCGGTATATTCGGTATGTTTTCTTCGCTCAACACCGGATAGTCGGCAATATCGGGCAGAGCGCTCTCCAGCAGAGAACTGGCGGCAAAGTCAGCCTGAGTCACGGGGCTTTGATCCCCTTTGATTTGAACATCGAGACCACTATCGTAAAACGCCATAATCTCTTTACCGGCTTGCTCGGCCAGCGCCAGTGTTTGCTGGATTTGTTGATTGCTGAGTAATGTCATGTGGCTGATTATACCATTGCTAACAATGAAGTCACATAGCGTCAAATCACAAATGCTTTTGATTAAATCATCATCGCAAAAAGTTTACCGAAAAATTATTATAAATCAATCTATTCTCTAAGACATAAAACAATGGCCACAAAATACCCTCTACTTTGACACAACACGTATGGAGAATAAATACCCCAGCCCACCGGTATGTAAAAAACTAGCGTTGAGTGCTCTGTCGTTTGTTGGTCGGTAACATCAAATAGTTTGTTTCCATCATATAATACTATACAAATTCAAAAGGAATTTTATTATGCCTGTTAAATTTAATAAACCTATTTTTATCATGGATTTAGGCGAAAAGAACGGCCAATCTATTGATTAATAGAAATAAAACAACAAAAGCAATTGATAACTATAATCAGTTCATCAAAGATAAGCGAAAATCGCACCAATTCAAAAGGACTTGTGATAGAATTTCCCGATTACAGCACTTGGTAATTCTAGTAACAGCAAAAACGTATTTATGGTAGAAATATATACACAGCATCAATCCAACAAACTCATTCACGAACACCTCGATAAGCACAAGCAGTATCGTGAAGGCTTTTTTACCGATGTTGAGTCACTGACGTTAGCGCCCGGACTCAGTGAGGAAAAAGTTCGCTTCATTTCAGAAAGCAAAGGGGAACCTGAATGGTTAACCGAATGGCGTTTGTCGGCTTATCGTGCGTGGTTGAAGATGGAAGAGCCCGAATGGGGGTTGCTGGACTATAAAAAGCCCGATTACGACAAAATATCCTATTATTCAATCCCTAAATGTTCCGGTGAGCATCACGCTGATACGTCTAGTGATTTACCTGCAGAGATTCGCGATACCTATAAAAAATTAGGCGTTAAAATTGACGAACAAGAAACTTTGGAGGGAGGTGTTGCCGTCGATGCCGTTTTTGACTCCGCCTCGGTAATTACCACCTATCGCAAAAAATTGGCTGAACAGGGCATTGTTTTCTGTCCGTTTACTGAAGCCGTTCACACCCATGGTGATCTAATCAAGAAGTATCTGGGCAGTGTGGTTGCCATTGACGATAATTTCTTTTCCGCCTTAAACAGTGCCGTTTTTGCCGCCGGGACATTTGTTTACATTCCCAAGGGCGTGCACTGCCCAATGGATTTATCAACCTATTTCCGCATTAACCACGACAGTACGGGACAATTTGAAAGAACCCTGATTATTGCCGATGAAGGCAGTTATGTCGGCTATCTAGAAGGATGTACCGCACCGATTCGCAATGAAAATCAGCTGCACGCAGCGGTCGTTGAAATAGTGGCACTAGACAATGCGGAAATCAAATATTCAACGGTACAAAACTGGTACCCGGGCGATGAACATGGCAAAGGCGGTATTTTCAATTTCGTCACCAAACGCGGCATGGCTTTTAATAATGCCAAAATCAGTTGGGCGCAAGTCGAAACTGGCGCAGCAATTACCTGGAAATATCCCAGCTGTGTATTAGTAGGTGATAACAGCATCGGTGAATTTTATTCGGTAGCTTTGACTAAACACAAACAGCAAGCCGACACCGGCACCAAAATGATTCATATTGGCAAGAACAGCCGCTCGACCATTATTTCCAAAGGTATTTCTACAGCAAAAAGCCAAAACACTTATCGCGGCTTGGTTAAAATGACCAAGAATGCCAAAAATGCGAGAAACTATACCCAGTGTGATTCGCTATTGATTGGTGATCGCTGTGGTGCTCATACCTTCCCCTATATCGACAGCCACAACAGCAGTGCTACGGTGGAGCACGAAGCGACAACCTCCAAAGTCAGCGATGACCAGCTGTTTTTATGTCTGCAACGCGGCATAGAACCTGAAAAAGCGGTATCGATGATTGTCAACGGCTTTTGTAAGGAAGTCTTTCAGCAACTGCCGCACGAGTTTTCGGTGGAGGCAGCAGAATTATTGGAAGTTAGCCTGGAAGGTTCGGTAGGATAACAAATTAGGAAATAAGTAATGAACAGATTAAAAATTTACGGCGACAAAAAATCTGGTAATTGTTATAAAATCCAGCTAACTTGTTCTTTACTAGGAATTGAATACGAGTGGATTGATATAGATATTCTAGCCGGTGATACACAATGTGACAGTTTCCTTTCTAAAAATCCGGCGGGTAAAATCCCTTTATTGGAGCTGGACGATGGGCGACATCTCTCAGAATCGAATGCAATAATAAATTACCTGGCCAATGGCAGTAATTTATTACCAACAGATGATTTTTTACTGGCAAAAGTTCAGCAGTGGCAATTCTTTGAACAGTATAGCCATGAACCATACATTGCTGTAGCTCGCTTTATTCAAAAATATTTAAATTTGCCAACAGAACGTCTGGATGAATATCGATCTAAACAGATCGGCGGGCATAAAGCGCTAACCGTGATGAATGACCATTTGAGAAACAACTATTTTTTGGTTGGCAATGCAATCACTACAGCCGACATTTCCTTGTATGCCTATACCCATGTTGCTTATGAGGGTGGTTTTGAATTGGAACATTACCCTTATATTGACACTTGGCTGAAACGCATTGAGAATATGCCAAACTATGTAGCAATGAAACAATGAATCCAAGGTGTAGTTATAACAGAATAAGATAATTGGAAGGTAATATGCTAGAAGTAAAAAACTTAGTTGCCAGCGTTGAAGACAAACGCATTCTCAAAGGGCTAAATTTATCGGTTGGAGCCGGTGAAGTACACGCCATTATGGGTCCCAACGGGGCAGGAAAAAGCACATTAGGCAATGTATTATCCGGTCGTGACGGCTACAACGTAGAAAGCGGCAGTGCCACATTAAATGGTATCGATCTATTTGCACTGGCACCCGAAGAACGCGCTTGTGAAGGTTTATTTCTGGCATTTCAATATCCCGCCGAAATTCCCGGTATTAGCAATTTGGAATTTTTGCGTGCTTCGTACAACAGCATTCGTCGCTACCGCAAAGAGCCCGAACTGTCGCACATTGAGTTACTCAAACTGGCACGCCAGACCTGTAAGAAGGTCGGCATGAAGGAAGACTTTTTGAAACGCGGCGTTAACGAAGGTTTTTCCGGCGGTGAAAAAAAACGCAACGAAATTTTGCAAATGATGATGTTAGAGCCTAAATTCTGCATTTTGGACGAAACCGACTCGGGGCTGGATATCGATGCCCTGCAAACGGTCGCCAAAGGGGTAAACGGTCTGCGCTCGCCTCAGCGTTCATTCATCATTGTTACACACTACCAGCGTTTGCTCAATTATATCGTTCCCGATTATGTCCACATTTTAAGCGACGGCAAAATTGTTAAATCCGGTGATAAATCGCTGGCGCTCGACTTGGAAGAAAGAGGTTATCAATGGGTTATTGAAAACCGTTAATCAAGACGTCTCACTATGAATAAAAAAACAACACCCCAACCCATTGACAATACACACTTTTTTCCTGCTACCGCGGCAATGGCAAAAAACTACGACAACCAGGCAAACAATACCTGGCTGAGCAATTATCGCCGATCGCATATTGCCAAACTGGAACAAGCGATTTTCCCGCATTCTCGCGTTGAACACTTTAAATACAACCGCTTGCACGCCCTTGGTAATAAAGACTTCAGTCGCTGTTTACCGACGAATACGACGTGGCAGGATATTCGTTCGAACTTACGCTTAATTGACGGCTTGGACGAACAAAAACAAACTCAAACTAGACAACAGACACAACACGCCGAGCGCGTGGCTATGGTCGACGGGCGATTCTCATCTGAGTTAAGTCGGTTGAAAAGATGCCGCGTAACGACCTTTGCCGATGCAGACACTGCCCAGCAAAAAAAAATCATCGCCATGTTACAATCTCAAGGCGTTGAACACAACCCGTTTATCGTCTTAAATGAAGCGTTAAGTGACAATGGCGTATTGGTGGAAATTGACGAAAACAGCAGTGGTGGCGTATTGGAGGTGTTGGAAATCATGACACCGGCAACCGTCAATCAAACCGTTGCCCGACAGCTGCTGATTGACGTTGCCGACAACAGCAAAACCACCGTTATTGCTCGAGTCATCACTTGGGAACAACAACAAACCGACACAGCCCTGTCAACTCAACGCAGCATTATCAACATCGGCAGAAACGCTCATTTTACTCACTATCACCTGCAGTTGGAAAATCCCCACAGCGTCCATTTTGGCAGTGTCACTTATAACTTACAATCACACGCGCAGTTAAAAGCCTTCCACGCGGCAACAGGCAGCAGTTTAAAGAAAATTGATATAACGGTTAACCATGTCGGACAGTACGCTTCTGCCAGCTTAAACGGCCTCTACGTTGCCACCGACGATCAGCAAGTCGATTATCATACCTCAGTCAACCACCCTTTGCCAAACGGTACAACCGATGAAAATTTCCGGGGAATTATCAACGGTGCAGCCGAAGGCGTATTTAACGGGCGTATCTACATCGCTCAGGATGCGCAAAAAACATTGGCACAACTGAGTAACAAAAATCTGTTGTTGTCCGATGACGCCGTCATTCACACCAAACCTGAACTGGAAATTTACGCCGATGACGTCGTTTGTTCTCACGGTGCCACAGTTAGCCGTATGGATGACCGCTCACTGAACTATATGCTGGCAAGAGGTATTAGCAAGGGGGAAGCCGAATTAATGCTCAGTTTTGCCTTTTTTAATGAAATCTTACAAGAACTCGAACACGAATCAGTTGCCAACTACATTCGCCCGATTTTATTTAAGCGATTCGAATAAAGGCAGTCATTTCAAGAGCTAATATAACAAACTGACCATGCCCTATTATTTCGTTATCAGCTCAATACTACTGACCACTGTCTTGGCACTGCTGCAATATACTGTTATTGCAGATCAAAACGCGCTTAAAGCTGAAAATGAGCTTACAACAGGCAATCAGTCTTCGGCATGACGTATAAATTAATAACCAAATAAGCAATAAAATGACAACATTCAACATCAATCAAATTCGCGACGACTTCCCCATTTTGCACCAACAGGTCAATGGTCATCCTTTGGTGTATTTGGACAACGCCGCCACCACACAGAAACCGCAAACAGTGATTGACACGCTGGTACATTATTATCAACATGATAACGCCAATGTGCATCGCGGTGCTCACGCTTTGGCAGACCGCGCCACGCGCCAATTTGAATCGGCGCGGCAAACCGTTCAACAATTTATCAATGCCAGAGAAAGTGCTGAAATAATTTGGAGCAAAGGCACAACCGAAAGCATCAATATGGTGGCCCACAGCTTTTTGCCAACGGTTGCCAAAACGGGCGATAAAGTCATTGTCTCGTCAATCGAACACCATGCCAACTTTGTCCTTTGGCAGCAACAGTGCTTAAAATTGGGCTTGGAGTTTGTCGTCATCCCTGTGCACGATAACGGTGAATTTGACGTGCCGGCGTTTGAAGCACAACTTGACGACCGTGTGGCCATGGTAGCTGTCACTCACGTCTCCAACAGCTTAGGTACGGTTAACCCCGTCAAAAGCATTATTGATAAGGCTCATGCTGTCGGTGCCAGCGTACTGATTGACGGTGCTCAGGCAGTCGCTCACTTCGATGTCGATGTGCAAGCGCTGGATTGTGATTTTTATGCTTTTTCCGGGCATAAGTTATTTGCTCCAACCGGTGTTGGCGTACTGTACGGAAAACGTCAGTGTTTGGAGCGCATGGATGTTTATCAAATGGGTGGCGAGATGATTGCCGATGTCAGCATCGAACGAACCACGTTTAACACGCTGCCATATAAATTTGAAGCCGGCACACCCAACATTGCCGGCGTTATCGGTCTTAAGGCGGCCATTGACTACTTACAAAGCATCGACAAAGCGGCCCGCCACGACCATGAAGCCAGATTAATGCAGCATCTGTCCGATAAGGCCAAAGCGATGGACGGATTAACACCGTTTGCCATCGATAGCGAACGCGTCAGTGTACTGAGTTTTATTCTCGACGGCATCCACTGTCACGATGTAGCCGTCTTGCTCGACCAGCAAGGTATCGCTATCCGCACGGGACACCACTGTGCCATGCCGATAATGAAACAATTGGAACTGCCTTCCGGCACATTGCGGGCCTCGATCGCATTTTACAACACCGTAGAAAATATCAATCAATTGTTTATTGCTCTGGAAAAAGCTAAAATGTTTCTAGGCTGAGAAAGTTATGATTGCCCGTGCCTTGGGTTTTTCGGTGACTTTTTTATATTAGAGGAAGTTAAGATGTCATTATCCATTTACACCCCCAATGAAAGTGCTGCTATCAGTATAACTGACAAGGCCGTCACTTTCTTTAAGAAAAAGTTGGCCAACAGCGAACACCAGGCCATCCGCATTTCCGTAAAAAAAAGCGGCTGCACGGGCTATGCTTATGTCATCGACTATGGCGAAAAGCAGGTCGAAGGCGATAGCAGGTATCAATTTGATGATTTAACGGTTTTTGTTTCCGCTCAGGCGATGACGATGATCGTTGGCAGTGAGATCGATTTGGTACAACAGGGGCTCAACCAAAGCATCACCTTTAACAACCCCAACGTAACTGCCAGTTGCGGTTGTGGCAGTAGTTTCTCGGTTGACGCGACGGATGACCAATAACGATGGAATTGGGAAAAGATATTACCGCCGAAGACATTGTCGAGCAAGCTGATTTCTTTGATAGTTGGGAAGAAAGATATGCCTTTATTATTGATCTGGGCAAACAACTTGACCCATTTCCCGAAGTGGAGAGAACCGATGAAAACATTGTCAAAGGCTGTCAAAGTCTAGTCTGGATTACCTATAAGGAACAGAACAGTAAGCTAATTTTTTGGGCCGACAGTGATGCGATTATCGTCAAAGGGTTGCTGGCAGTGATCTTGGCGGCCTATAATCACAAAACCCGTGAAGAAATTCTGACATTTGATATTGAACACTATTTTGCCCACTTGGATTTACTGCGTCATATCAGCAACATCCGTGGTAACGGCATCAAAGCGATGGTGTCAAGAATCCAGACTATTGCGATGCAAAAGCCAAACGAATAAGCTCAACCGCTCTGTCAATATCGGATTCGGTTGTCATGCGCCCAAAACTAAAGCGAATGGAACGCGATGCTAACTCGTCGGAAATTCCTAAAGCACGCAGGACATGAGACGGCTCTATACTGGCCGAATTACAGGCTGATCCGGAGGAAACCGCCAGCCCGTTTAATTTTCTCGTCAACCACTCACCTGCTATACAGTCAAAGCCGACATTGACAATATTACTGACGCGCCTAGCTTGTCCACCATTCAAATGGACACCGGGAAGATCTTTAATACCGTTCCAAAAACGGCAGGCTAAATTATCAAGATGCTCTTTATCGCCATTGAATTCCGTTTTGGCAAGACGATAAGCCTCCCCCATGCCGACAATCTGGTGGGTCGGCAAGGTACCCGAACGGAAACCCCGCTCGTGACCACCACCGTGCATTTGTGCCTCCAATCGCACCCGTGGCTTGCGACGAACATACAAAGCACCGATACCCTTGGGTCCGTAAATTTTGTGCGAAGCCAAACTGAGTAAATCAACATGATCGCTATCAACATCAATGCCGATTTTTCCGGCCGCTTGTGCCCCATCGACATGAAAAAGTATGTTATTTTGGCGGGCAAAGCGGCCAATTGCCGCAATGTCGTTGACGATACCCGTCTCGTTGTTAACGTACATAACAGAAATGAGTACAGTATTGTCGCGGATGGCCGCTTTCACCTCTGATAAAGTTATCGCACCTTGTTCATTGGGATCTAAGTAAGTAATATCAAATCCCTGACGATAGAGATAGTGACAGACGTCCAAAACCGCCTTGTGCTCAGTTTTCGACGTGATGATGTGTTTGCCTTTGCGCTGGTTAGAAAAGGCTGCACCTTTGATAGCCAGATTATCCGATTCGGTTGCGCCGGATGTCCAGATAATTTCTTTGGGGCTGGCATGGATAAGATCGGCAACTTGTTCTCTGGCCCGATTGACCGCTTTTTCGGCAGCCCAACCAAATTCGTGTGATTGGGAAGCGGCGTTGCCAAAATTGCCATCGATGGTCAGACAGGAAAGCATCTGATCGGCAACCCGCCGGTCAACGGGAGTGGTGGCTGCATAATCCAGATAAATAGTCACTTTGTCTTTTATAATAAGATGATTAGATAAGCTTTACAAAACTGCCTACGCAAGCCAATTGCCTTGTCGCGCGCCGTGAATTTGACCCGTTCGGCAGTTGTACAACGGTTTCACTCTCACAGCAGACAAAAACAAAAAAAGGGCATAAAATGCCCTTTTTTTATTGTTGTCTGTTGGTAGAAAAATTAATCAAGTCCAACGACTTGTTCGGCTTGTAAGCCTTTTTCACCTTCAACGATATTGAACTCGACTCTTTGTCCTTCTTTTAACGTTTTAAACCCATCACCGACAATCGCGCGGAAGTGGACAAATACATCCGGACCATTCTCTTGAGCAATAAAACCAAATCCTTTAGATTCGTTAAACCATTTTATAGTGCCTGTTGTTTTCGACATGCTAATATACCTTTTGTTTACTAAATAAAAAAATCATCATCAATTCATCTGACGACATTGATAAAGCTGTTGTCGACATGGGTAATGAAAAACAAAAGCATCAAAAATCACTGAATTAAGACTTAGTAAAAGATTATAAGTCAAGTCAGGAAATAAGCAATCAGAAATTGCTTATTTCCGCATTTTTTTGCAATGGACTTAAAAATTGTTTAGAAATAACGAAGCCAAACGTAGACATTGGAAATCAATAAAGTCACCAGCATAATGGGGAAGGCACGGATAAGAAACGGCATAAAACGAATAGGTTGCTTAGCCTTTTCCGCATAAGCGGCAACCGTCAAGTTGGCACTAGCACCGATTAACGAGCCATTTCCGCCAAAGCAAGCACCTAGGGCCAACGACCACCACAGGGGTTCAATCGCGTGCGCCCCACCGAAAGAATCCGCCGTCGATTCAATCAATGGGATCATCGTTGCCACAAACGGAATATTATCGAGAATAGCGGACAATAAACCGGAAACCCACAAAATCAGATAAGCGGTCATTTCCATGTCACCTTTAGTGAAGTCCATTAACATTGCACCGACTTGTTCCAGCAGCCCTGTCGATTCAACGCCGGCAACAATGATGAACAAACCGGCAAAAAAGAAAATAGTCACCCATTCAACTTCGCCAAACAAGTGGTGAATGGTCTCGTTTTGTTCTTCGGCGGGTTGTTTCCAATAAGCCAACAACATCAGCAGGGCGGCTCCGGCCAAAGCAGAAGTTCCGGGTTCAACACCCAATCCGTGACCGGCAGTAAAACCAATCAATACCAATACTAAAACAAACAACGCCTTTTTCATCAGCATAACATCTGTGATGGCTTCTTTTTCCTTAAAGCGCATAATCAATGCCCTGGATTTTAGGGTAGCCTTTAAGCTTTTGCGGTACAAGAAATAAATCAATAATGATGTTCGGCGGGTCACCAATTAATGTTGCCGTACCACCGATGTTGGAAGCCAAAATTTCAGCGAAGAAAAAAGGAAATACTTTGACACCCAGTGAGTCGGTGATCAACAGCGTAATCGGCGCAATTAGCAACACCGTTGTAACGTTATCGAGCAAGGCTGAGAAAACAGCGGTAATAACAGTCAGCATTATCAGGATGCCGACAGGGTTTGCTTTGACTACTTTTGCCGATTTAATGGCAACGTATTGGAACAAACCGCTTTTACTGGTGATACTGACAATGGTCATCATGCCGATCAGCAACGCTAGCGTGTTAAAATCGACGCCATCAACAGCTTGATGTTGGTTGATCACCCCTAAAATCACCATCAAGGCGGCACCCAGCATCGCCAGTATGGCGCGGTTGATTTTTTCGGTCACCAGTACGGCGTAAACGATCACCAAGATAATTGAAGCCACCCAAACAGGAGCTATTCCCAAAGTTTCGGCCAGCGAAAAAGCATGACTCTCCGTCACAGGAAGATGAGCACTCATATGTTATCCTTTGTAAAAGATTAAATGTTGAAAATAGAATTAGTGACTAAAATTAGCCACTAAACCGCGTAGTCTTCATCAAAAATATGACATAAAGACGAATTAATACTGAGCACGCCAACAAATTTTCGACTGCCCGGCTCAATCAAAATAACATGGCGTTTAAATCTGTGTAACAACAAAATACCTTCCATAATCGGCGTATCCGGTGTAGCTGTCGGGATATCTTTAGGATCGGATAAATAATCCTTGACGGGATGGTCTTTGACCTCGTCCAGCGATTCAAAAAAGCTTTCCTGATCCAGATTAAAGAAACTGAGATCGGTTAGCCCCTTGTGGGAATCTTTTCCACCCAAATCAATTGTCAAGGCTCTGGGCAACATCAAACGGATCAGCGTTGGTGATGTAAAAACACCGATATAATGTCCGGCATCGTCAACGACGGGCAAAAAGCGCATACCTTGCTTGCGCATCAATTGAAACGCCTTGCTAATCGTATCATCGGGGTGTAATGTTACTTGCGCTTCTTTTGCTATCATTAGGTCTTTACAAGTTAGATTTGTTGTCATCAATTCCTCACTAAAAAGTTTTTTAAGCAGAAAACGGTAACGTCAATAACTTGACATCATCAGGCGTTACTTCCAAAACACTGCCTTGTGTATACCAGTCGCCTACAACAGCGCGCATGATGCTTTGCCCTTCAAGCTCAAAATAATGGATATTGGGACGGTGTGTATGCCCGTGTATCACACGATTAACGCCGTAGTGCCGCACAACCGATTCAACTGTCTGTTGTGCAACATCCATAATAGTCTGACTTTTTTGGGTATTTGCCTTTTTGGAAAGATAGCGCATACGCTTTGCTTTTAACCGTCTTACCAAAGTCGGCAGCCGCAATATCTTGGCTTGCCATTCGGGCTGGCGGACTTGTTTCCTAAATTGCATATAGGCCGTGTCATCGGTGCATAGTGTATCACCATGTAAAACCAAAGTCTGTACCCCGTATAAGTTTATTACCATATGCTCAGGTAAGATTTTAAATTGGCACTGCTGAGCATAATCTTGACCTAGCAAAAAGTCGCGGTTGCCGTGAATATAGTACAACGGCACGCCGGTAGCGTTGTGATAGTCGCTTAAACCTTTAGCAACGGCCAATGCCGTTTTATCAGCACAATCATCACCCAGCCAATATTCAAATAAATCACCCAGGATATACAATGCATCAACCGGTTGTTGACCGATTTCTTGTAAATATCGCAAAAAGAGTGATAGCGCTTCTGGATAGCGTTTATCTAAATGCAAATCGGCAATAAAAATTGTTTTTGACATCAGCCTTTACTAAACAGTGGGTTTAAGATTTGGACGTGAAAGTCTAGACTTACTCCTCAATAACAGCAACCTTTTCGATCATTATACTGTCAGATGGAACATCCGTCATGCCGTGCATTGTGCCCGTTCGGATACTACCGATTGCTTCGACAACATCCATGCCGTCAATCACTTGACCAAACACGGCATACCCCCACCCCTGTGGTGTTGTCCCGGAATAATTTAAATACTCGTTGTCAACCAGGTTTATAAAAAATTGTGAAGTCGCCGAATGAGGTGCCATCGTGCGCGCCATGGCAATCGTCCCTTTGTTATTCAGCAAACCGTTATTGGCCTCATTGTTGATTGCATCACCGGTTACTTTTTGCGCCATTTTCGTGGTAAAACCGCCGCCCTGAATCATAAACCCCTTAATAACGCGATGAAAAATCGTACCGTTATAGAAACCGCTATTAGCATAATCCAAAAAGTTTTTCACTGTCTCGGGCGCTTTTTCAGCATTGAGCTCAAGCGTAATATCGCCTTTGTTAGTCGTCATTAAGACTTTGGTCATCAATGTCTCCAAATTTATCTTGAACAAATTGGATATCATAATATACTTGCCTTTTCAATTGCAACAAAGTCAACGGTTCCATGCAAATTTATAATTCTTTGACACGCGAAAAAAGCGAATTTATCCCTATCGAAGCCAACAAAGTCAAGATGTACGTCTGCGGCATGACCATTTATGACTACTGTCATATCGGGCATGCACGCATGTTAATGACTTTTGACATGGTGGCGCGCTATTTTCGCGTATCAGGTTACGAAGTGACATTTGTCCGCAACATTACCGACATTGACGACAAAATTATCGCCCGAGCTAAAGAAAACAGTGAAACCATTGAACAATTAACAACTCGTTTTACCGACTACATGCACGAAGATTTGCGTTCCCTGAACGTCAGCCCGCCCGACATCGAACCGCGAGCTACTGCGCATATCCCACAAATTATCGAAATGATACAGCTGCTTATTGACAAAGGACACGCTTATCAAAGCGCATCGGGAGATGTACTTTACGAGGTGGCAACCTTTCCAAGCTACGGCAAACTCACCAATCAAAAATTGGACGAACTCCAAGCGGGGCAGCGCATTGCCGTTGATACCAGCAAGCGCCACCCGTACGACTTTGTCCTGTGGAAGACATCAAAGCCCGGCGAACCGTTCTGGCCATCGCCTTGGGGCAATGGCCGTCCCGGTTGGCATATTGAATGTTCGGCCATGTGCCGCACGACGTTAGGGGATAAATTCGACATTCACGGCGGTGGATTAGATTTAAAATTTCCGCACCACGAGGGAGAAATTGCTCAATCTGAACCGATTTGTGGCGAGCGTCACGTCAATTACTGGATGCACAACGGTTTTGTTAATGTCGATAATGAGAAAATGTCGAAATCACTGGGCAATTTCTTTACCATTCGAGATGTGCTGGCGAAATTTCCGGGGGAGGTTATTCGCTTTTTCTTGCTGGGGACACATTATCGTAGCCCGTTAAACTATAGCGATACGAGTTTAAGTGATGCCAAAAGTGCTTTGGAACGTCTCTACACGGCACTGCGCGGCATTGAAACCGAGACGGTTGAAAACCGTCAGCTGCGCCTAGACTACCCCGACTTTTTTGCAGCAATGGATGATGACTTTAATTCTGCCAAGGCCATTAGCGAACTCTTTACTATCGCCCGACAACTCAATAAATCCGACAGCGACGGTGAACGCAAAAAAATTGCCAGCGCACTGAAATCACTGGGCAATATTTTGGGTATTCTGCAGGATGACCCCGAACGCTTTCTCCACGGCGATAGTGACGGCAGCGACCATACCGCGATTGAAATACTGATGACACAACGCAACCAAGCGCGTCAAAACAAGGATTGGCAAAAAGCCGATGCCATCCGCGACCAATTAAACAACATGGGCGTGGAAATTGAAGATGCCGGCGGGGAAACCACCTGGCGATTGCGATAACTCGATAAATTTCTAAAAGATAGCAAAACAACCTTGGAAACGGTGTAAAAAAATTAAAATAACTATTTGACGAAAGCCTGAGGCATCAGTATGATACGCACTCCGCAACGGCAGAGAAATTGCGGGTGCGGTTAGAAAACAAAAAAATCGGAGCATAGCGCAGTCTGGTAGCGCATCTGGTTTGGGACCAGAGGGTCGGGGGTTCGAATCCCTCTGCTCCGACCATTTTTACTTTT
>PDWI01006410.1_pt1 | contig 14765 bp, 11 predicted proteins | sample 1430891 | NCBI WGS metagenome assembly PDWI01 (sample SAMN01162508, study PRJNA174530) | Oral metagenome, whole genome shotgun sequencing project. | biome: Marine environment; feature: Marine mammal; material: Swab sample of the gingival sulcus; isolation source: swab sample of gingival sulcus... | reverse complement strand
CGATTTGTAATGCTAGATTTTTATTGTTCTGTTTCATATTTTATTCTTATCAATTGAATAGAATCATTATAATTATTTCGAAATCAAAGTACATACAATTTTGTACAATCACAATTCATCTGTGATTACTTCTATATAGTTATTATTTCCCAAATCCTTTCATTTTGGGTTGGTAGTTGACTTTTACAGAAGCATTAACTGATACTTTAATTTTATCATTAATAAATACAGGAACAGCAATAACAGCAAGAATAAGAAAAAACATAGGAAACGAGATACGATAAATGATATGATAACATTATACCATATTTTTTTGAAAAGTAAACAACATTTTCAAAATTATATGTATAACTGTTATTTTTTCTTTTATATATAAGAAAAACAAGAGATTGGAATTTCTCTTGTTTTTACTATTTTCTTATTCTTTGTTTAATATTTTCTTTCTAATTGAGTCGAATTCAAATGAGTTGTACATCATTCTACCAAGTATACCAAAGTTATATTTCTTATTACCAAGGTATGTAATATCAGCACCTCAATTATCTGGATTTTTATGCGGTTGTTTAAATTTACCTATGTTGTAGAGTGTGAGCAAGTATCATACATTCTGAGGTTGAGACAAATCAACACCAATTTTCTTCCATGCGGCTATCTGCATTTTCATAAATGCAATCAATATATTTGTCTGGTTGTATTTAGATGCTACAATATAATCAACAACTTTCTTTTCTTCGATTGGATACCAATATTTCTTTTCTGCATTATATTTATAGAAGTTATTTCTAATATGTTCAAGCGTTTTGTTTTGTCAAATATAGAATTTGGAACCTCTATAATTATTATTTAACATTCTTGTAATCATATTAACTTTTGTTCCATAGATTCCATATGAAAACTTTGTCATAACGCTCATCTTCGGTACAGCAAATCATAAGAAGCGTTTAAATGTACCTTTGTATGTAGCATACATTCTCATATTCTCTATCATAATAATAGACATGAATAACTTGGAGTTAAGTCAGTTTGCTTCTGCTATTCTCATTGTTTCTTTAAAGACATCATCTTTAAGAATAGCTTCTTTGAGATAGAGGTATTGTTGTGTATTGTAAGAACAGAAATTATTAAAACAAAGGTTAATTGCTTTGTTATTGTATTTTGTCATTATCTTGTTTAGATTTTCTATTGATTTTTTGTATTTCTTGGTGATTTGAGTGATAGTTTGGTATCATTTAATATATGCTCTCATATAGTCATCAAAATTGAAGTTTTGAAGCAAAATAGGAAGAGTTTTTGTGTCAAATTCTGCATAATTATATGCTGTTCTAATTTCATCAAATGATAATCATAACGTTTCACCAGCTATAAAGAATTTCAATTCATCTTCTCAAATCTTTGAATAGATGTATTCTTTCAATAACACTTCTTTATCTAAATCAATACTTGCTGTATTTTGAATATTTACTTTACCGTCTTTTGTTGTTATACTAAATTCATCTCATAAAGAACCAGATAAATTTTTTGCACCATTTTTTCATAATAACGCCTTCATATCAAGTCATGTCATATATACTCATACTTGTTCTTTTTCAATATCTTTTCATCAATTTCAATCGATAATGAAATTACCAAAGATATTTTCTGAATCAAAAAGTCAATTTGTATAAGCGAAATATCATCCAACAATAATGATAATTTCGAGAAGTAAGAGCGTGAGAAATCACATAAAAAATCTTTTCATAATCTTTTTCACAACAAAAGTGGATAAATAATTTTATTTCTTTTCTATTTATATAGTTTACTCATTTGCTAATAATTTATCTGGGTCCATTTGCAAATTCACAAGTTCATTGTCAAAGTCAGTGATATGAGCAATTCATTTAGGAGTTCTAATTGATTTGCGTTTTAACATTTGTCCCAACACTCACATTGACATTATCACGTCATTTTTGTTATATGTAACGAAGTTTTTAATAGACCAATAATGTTCTTTCTTTCTATCAAAGTCATTTGTTCTGGCAATGTCTGTAATCATCTTCATTTCTTCAATAAGGTCTTTACCGTATCATCACTTCTTAATGTTTTTACCAAAAGCAAAGTTTACTGTAGATAATTTATCAAGACCAAGTTTACCAAATCACATTCTTTGCAAAATAGCAAGTGTATCTAATGAATTCGCATCAAGATTTTCTTTCAATGTTTCATCTCATCATAATTCTTGCATCACTTTCTTGTTATCGAAGTGCTTGATATTATGACCAGAGATACATATGTTTGAATCTTTCACGGATGCTGCTATATTATGCAATTCTTTATTTGGGTCAGTCGTATAATAATCAAAGAAATCTCAGTACTCTTCATTTGAATATTTGTACACATATACTCACTTCTTCATTACAAGTACAAAATATCAAAGAAGAATATTAGAATCAACGAATGCTTCCAGATCGTATATCAACACTCATTTATACATTTTTAGCATAGTATCAAACAATCCTTCGTAGTACATTGTATAGAATGCAAACAGTGTCGTGTTCATTTGCTTATCGGTTTTGTCTGCAAAATGAGTAATATTAGTATTGATTTGTTTCGTATATGTAATAACACCAGAACTATCTCTATATTTGATATTAGCCAATGCTCAGAACGTATGAACATTTTGTTTTGTTACTTGTGACAAATCTACTTTTTCTTTTGTTGTTTTATTGTAGTATGAGATTGAATAATAGAAATTGTCTAATTTATATGGTTCTTTTTCTGCTTTAATGGAACAGAGCTGTTTAATTTGATTCTCACTCATAATAACAGATATATCACCTTCAGAAATAAAATAATATGTTTCATCAGGATTATGTGGTTTGTTATATTTTACAAGCGATTCGTTTGATAGTTTACGAATATAGAAATACGTTTTATCAAACGATGTAATTACATTATTAATTCTATCAAGATCGTCTACATAATCTTTAAGATATGAAGTGAGTTTTGAATAGAATGTATTATTCTTCATAATGTTTTTTGCAGAGATGAGTGTCTTTGAAAAATATCTATCTCAAATAATATCATCTCATAATTGTGTTTCAGAGAATGCTAATGAATGGAGATATTTCTTACCAAAGTAATTTAATGATAATGAATAATATCATGGTCATTCTAATCTAACAAGTAATGGATTTTGATCGAATGTTCCAATATCAACTGTACCTTTTCCTATTACTTCAATAATGGTCTTGAATGCTCATCTTACCATTATCTTTGTGCCTTTGATATATCAATACGTTGTATAAAGATTAGTATTAGAAAGGAACTTCATAGCAAACAGTCCGTCAATATATTCATTCTTGATTTTAGACACATATCATCATAGAAATTTGATAACTTCTCACTCAAAGTGAACGTCTACTGGTACCTTCTCTCAATCATGGTCAAAGAAAAATAACTCTTTTTCTTGTTCTGTAAGTTCAAGACCTTTATGAATCTTCTTGCATGATTTAAGTATATTGAGATAATTTTCACCAGCTTTTGTACTTGTGATAAATTCAAGTATAAACTTGACCCTCTGCGAATTGTCTGCTAACACTTTTTCCAATATTGTTGGAGGTAGAATAACATTCCATTCTTCGCGGTCAAAAATTCCAGAAAGAATGTTATATACAGATTTCTGTTTTCTTACCCACTTTCTTAATGTTGTAAATGCTGCAACATATTCTGCCTTTTTATTTGTACTATATTCAAGTTCATTATATTCAAATTCTGATAGTCATTTTTTCATTAATGGTAATTTATTTTTATCAGAACCTGTTGCAAAAATAATGAGTTTTTGAATATCAACAAGTGTTCCATAATATCTTTGACTTTCTCAATTTTCAAGAGGGAAGAGGGAAAAGAGCATGCCGAACATTCTCTTATCTACATATCACATAATGTTGATATTACCAGCAACATTAACAACACAATCGTGTATAGAAAGATATTCTGTTTTACGTTTAAATTCCGTATTAGGCATTACAAATGAATACACATCTTTCCTTTCTGAGTCAAGTTTCTTAATATATACTCACTTTTTTTTGATTGGATATTTATTAATTATAACATTCTTATACCATTTCGTGAAATATCACTTTGCTTCAATATTTTCTTTAAGTGTATCAAGATAACGTTGTGTAACAACATGTTGTATTGATAGTGGTTCCAACGTTATGTTTGTTGAATCATTAACAAGCTCCTCAAATCACTCTTGTACGTATTCAAACGAAGACTTCATGCCTTCAAGAGAAAATGAAAACAATCATTCCTGAATAGATTGATTTTCATCTTGTTTCTTTTCTTTATCTGTGAATGAAATTCCAGTTAATGATTGCGTAATCTCTCTTTTTATCTCAGAAGAATATGCAAGTAATGACTTTAATTGATCATCTTCTGAATTGATGTGTTTAAAATATGTTAGTATATCCTCTTCTTTATATTTGAAAAGATAATCTGATCATAGAAGAGATGTTAGACTATTTGAATAGAATAATGGTGCAATTGATTTTTTATCAAGATTATTTTTGTTTAATGTAATAAATTGCTCAAATGATGTATATCATCATTGAGGTGCTCATTTCACGAATTCAGTTTGTCTTACCGAATCCATTACTAATCACATTAAAACACTTCTATTTTCCATTAAGCATTCGCATAGTTTATGAATGTAATTTTACTGCCGCGAGCGAGAATCGAACTCGCAAGACCACAGGCGGTCAACGGATTTTCTTACCACTACTATTTTCATAGCTACATTGTGTATTTGTAGTCTGGACTATATCTTCACCATATTCATTAGAACGTAGGTGTTGGGCGCTAATACTGTAATCGTCAGTTAGTCTCTGAACCTTCTCCCCTTGAATAGAAGCTTGGCTGAGGATTGCCATATCTTTTTCATATTTCATCTGATGAAGGTTTCCCTCAATTCACCCAATCCACCGATATAATTTCTTATACCGGGCTCAAATTATATAAGTCCGTCGTGTTTACCAATTTCACCATCGCGGCAACATAATTTATATAGTTATTGATGCAAGTTTCTTTTCAAGAAAATAACTCAAAAAAGCAGATTATCAAAAGCAAAAACATATTATATGTTTACAAAGTTCATTTAACAATTGAATATGTTTTCAATGAAATATTCTTTTTCAAAAATTACAAAATATCTTGTTGCTTGATTAATATCATTATGATTGTTTACCAGTGTATTTGCACAGTCAACTCCAAGATTATCACGTAATATATTTATTGATGTCTATACACCGCAAAAGACAGTTGTTGGTTTTGGATATAAATCTAATCAGGGTATTGGTGAATATCTGGCAACATCAAAAACAAAAGATGGTTGGAACAATCAGATTGTAATTCAAAAATCTAATATTAATGAATCTGATATTCAATGGGTATACACATTTGCTGTTGAGAAAGACAAAAAACTAAACTTCATTACAGTAAATATGCCATTCTCAAGTCTCGAAGCAATCAAACAAAGGAGTAAAGTTGAATTACATGTTACACTTGATGAATATACATCGCCAAATGGAACCAAAGATAATCTTATTAGAAAAAATATTGATGGTATTCATATAACAGCAAGCGAAGCATTCACTGTGAAGGCAAAAGAATATAAAGATATCAAAACAGACATTACATTTCCAAATGCACTTGGTATTAGAACATTTAATTCCGTATGGGCATTAGCTTGAATTGTATTCATTCTTTCAGGTTGATTCTTCATCTTCATTAAAGAAGTGATTAAAACATAATCTTCAAAAATATACAATAAGAAAAAGATATGAGAATTAACTCATATCTTTTTTCTATAATTGACTGCTATTCTTCAAACCACTTTTCATCGAATACATTTTTGCCAAAACGATTCATGTAATTAATGTGAGATTTTTCCAATTGTTCATAATGATTCATATATTTTGCATACATTTTTGATAAGTCATTTGATGATGAGTTTGTAGTCATAATGTTTTCGTGAAACCATAATAGATACATCATCTTTATGTCTTTCAGAGAGAAGCAAACATTATTCATAAATTCAACATCTTTTTCTGAAAAAGCATGAGTTCCGGAATTAATAATAGTTTTGATTTCCATATAAAATGTAAAGAACATACTTAGGCAATGGAAGTAGTCTGATGCTTTGTTAAGAGTAAATATTCTGTCATTATAATCTCTCACAACAAATAGATTATTCTTAAACATCAAATAATATTTCTTGAAAAGAGTGATAAGTTCAGAATTAAATATTTCTGATGCAATCTTACCGTCTTCAATTTCTATTTTTGTCATTATCAAATCATGAAACGCTTCACGAAGCTTTCACCTATAATTTTTATCGACTTGCGTGTATGTATTCTTTAAAAGCTTATCATAATTTTCTGGTAGTTGATTAATTATATCGTTTTTGATGTTCATAATCTTTTCCCTTTCGTTATTCTTTTCTTGTATTTTCTTTTCTTTTATCTTATCAATTGTTTCTTGATAATCGTCTGTCTTGGATAACGTATCAATGTATTCTTTTAATTCATCAAATGATGAAATTTCCGTTGTACAAACAACATTATTTTGGTATGCCAATTCAATATGAAAATTATATGATTGATTATCATTTTTCTTTCTGTCAAGCTGTTTAATTTGTAATCAATATGTATTTCTTAAATAATCAAATACTTCATTGTGATTCATTCTGTTGATGGAAAATATAAATATACAATATATTTATAAAAACTCATGAAAAAGTAAATACAATTTATACATAAGAAAAAACTCATAGCATTATGCTACAAGTTTTTTCGTACAATGTTGATGATTATTCTTCATCTACATCATCAACTTCAACACCTTCGATTTCTTCAGTTATTTGTTTAATAGTGTCATCACCTTTAATATCGGTTTTAAGTTTGGACTCTTTAAATAATTTATCTGCAAGAGCATAGAAGTGGTCGTAGATACCAGGTTCTTCGAAATAAGCTTTAACGGCATCTCTACCTCTTAATTTCTCTTGTTTACCAGTATGGTCAACAAATGAATAGAATGCACCGCCTCTTGTTATGATGTTATTCTCCATCAATGTATCGATAAGAATCTCTATCTTATCAAATCCCTTTGAATAGATAAATGGAACTTCTGCTTCTTTAAACGGAACAGCAATTTTGTTCTTAATCACTTTTACTTTCATGTTGTGACCAATTTGAAGCTTGTTTGCTGTAATTTTACCAACTTTACTAATTTTCATTCTCTGAGAAGCAAAGAATTTGAGAGCTTTACCACCAGATGTTGTGGTTGGGTCACCATACAACACGCCGATCTTCATTCTTGTCTGATTGATGAAGATAATAGTAGTTCCTGTTTGAGAAGCAATAGGAGTGAGCTTTCTCAATGCTTGACCAAGCATTCTTGCTTGAAGACCAATTGTACTATCGCCAATTTCACCAGCAACTTCTGCACGAGGTGTGAGAGCTGAAACAGAATCGATTACAATCAATTTGACAGCACCGGATGCAGCAAGTTCTTGAGCAATATCGAGAGCATCTTCTCAACTATTTGGCTGAGCGAGAATCATTTCATCTGTATCAACACCAAGTTTCTGTGCAAATTCAGGATTGAGTGCATGTTCGGCATCAATAAATGCCACAGTTTCTCCTTCTTGTTGCACTTGACCAAGAAGTTGAAGAGTGAAAGAGGTTTTTCAACTAGCCTCTTCTCCGAATATTTCTACAATACGACCCTCAGGAATTCCACCACCAAGAATGATGTCATATGAAGGAATACCAGTAGACATTACTGGTACTTTCATATCAAAGTCTTTCATTTTAACAGCAGCATTTGTACCATACTTTTTGTTAATGTTTGCCAGTGCTCATGCAAGAGCTTTAGCTTTAGCAGATCAATTTCCAGTCTTACTTGCCATAATTATTATTGATAATGTATTAAAAACATTCATATCAATTATATAGTTATTTTAGAAAAATATGAGACATAAAATCTCATATTTTTTCTTACACTCGTGTTAGTCAATATCTTCGAATTCGCCAGGGAATCTTTCTTTTGTTCCAGGAAGTCAACCAAGGTTAAACACATATCAATCTGTATGAGTTTCGATAACATACCCAACCTGTTGTATTGCTTCAATAATTCTTTTGAGCATATAGATGATAACTGGTTCAAAGTCAGTAAGTTCAAAGTATTTAGTATAATCCGGATATACATCTTTAATAGTAAGACCTTCATCTCTATTGTGAAAGATGTCCATTACTTTTTCTTCTGTTTCTTCAAGCGCAAAATAATATCACGACCTTAATTCCATTATCTTTTCTGATATTGGTATTACACACCATTTCTTACCTTCTTGTTTATACATAGACTCAATGTGTTTTTGTAGAAGCAATCTACTTGTTCTACCATTACCATCATCAAATGGATGCATTTGTACAAACTCTGTTGAGAAGAGAATAGCTTGAATGACGGGATGTCAAAGAAGCTCATTTCTATCAATTTCAGATTCAAGTAGATATTGTTCAATAGAAAGTGACATTTGACTTATTTCGGTAGGTTTTGGTGCTATATATTTAGGATTATAGTTACCCATGAAGTCTGTACTTCCCACACTTACAAATCATGTACGAAACATACCAACTGTTTTATTTGTTTGTTCAAGTTCATTCATTCTATATTCCATCTCTTTGTGAATATCAGAAAGATATTGTTGAAGACCCTTTTCTTTTACAAGACTCAAATCAGAAATCTTATGTGAAAGTAATCATTCGATATTTGAAATAGCTTGTCTGATATAATCGTATTTACTGGTTTCATGAGAGTGGAATACTTCTGGCATAGTATATCACTCAATAGCGGAACTATTCTTAGCTTCACTATATGCACAGTCTTTTACTATTTTTTCGAAATTCTCTGGTTCCTCTTCTTGAATTGTGCCAAGAGCGTTTTGTAGTATACTCATATCTCTATCAACTCTTTGAAGAAGTTTCATAATATATTCTTTTCTATCTTCTGAGATAGTAGGATTCCACTTATATACTGTATTTGTCATTGTGTTTTGTTTTAATATTTATAAGAAATTTGGAAGCTGTAGGATTTGAACCTACGTACCCTCTCGAGAGCAGATTTTACAGTCTGCCACATTTAACCACTCTGCCAAGCTTCCAATGAAAATAATGGCGCGATAGATGGGACTCGAACCCACGACCTCCTGCGTGACAGGCAGGCGTTCTAACCAGCTGAACTACTACCGCATTGATTCTCCTCATCTTGGACTCGAACCAAGGACACAGTGATTAACAGTCACTTGCTCTAACCAACTGAGCTAATGAGAAATAAAATAAGTCTCTGACGGGACTCGAACCCGTGCGAGCAGAGCTGAAGTCTGCCATGCTACACCAATTACATCACAAAGACATAATGACCGTTGTTCCATCTCGCGATTGGAACTTTCTGCTTCAACAGCTGAACTGGTATGCTTTTTGCATCAACAGTGGTTTCAGACCTCCACAGACAACTACTCCCTGGCCTAAGGATGATAAGTATAATATAGTTAAATTGAATCAAAAGTAAACACTAATTTCTACTCCAACCTCACGAATATGGTAATGTGGTTGTATCATATATTTCTTCAACTTCTGATATATCAAGTATTTCTTTTCCCGAATAGAAATACTGATTATTGAAGAGTTTCGTAAAGAACTGATATTTTTTCGCTAGTCATTTGTCACGAGAACTTTCATACAAGAATCTATTATTATGATTAAGATAAAGATTCATTGTTTCTGCAAAATCTTCAAATGGATTTGTTTTTGCATATCATGAAACAAATTCAACACCTTCATTAAATTCTAATGGACGTTTCTTTCATTTTGCCCACGAAATATCATAGAATGCAAACGACTCGTCTCATTCTTTAAATACTTTATTCTTTTCATCAAGCTCATAATAATAATTGTTCTTTGCTCATGTACCTTGTAATACATACAAGTCGATTATATGTCACAATTCATGCACGATAGCATTCCATAATTCAAAATCTTGGTCTTTCTTGAATTTGTAATAATTAATAACAAGGTGTCATTTACCATCAGAACTTGCATATAATGGTGTTACTCAACCACGACGACCCGCTTGATTTCAATCATCCTTTTCTTCTTCAGTTACAATAGTAACAGTCATATAATCACAAATATTACGTCCCATCATTTTGTTAATTTCATTGATGATGAGAGTAATATTCTTTTCCACTTTTTCAACTTTTTCTCACTTCCACCTTAAAATATCTTGTATAGTTTTGGGTTTATTTAAAATTATTTGTTTCTCCTTTTCTTTTTTCTTTTCTTCTAATTCAAAGACATCAACAAATCATTCATGAAATATGTTTCATGTTGATTGCTTTGTTATAGTTCACGTTGTAGCAACAGAATTAGTACCAGAACCATTTTTACTTATATGAATAATATTATTACCCGTTGAAATTGGTTTTTGTGTTTGTGTATCATCTTTCGCAAATAAAGAAAACTCATATCATTGTAATGTAAAAGCAAAATATACTCATGCTCACAATAAGAATAGTGATATGAACAAAGCGATCACTAATGTTGTATTACTTTTGTTTGTTTTTCTCATGGGTATTAGTATTACAAATGAATAACTTATTCTATCGATTATCAAAGATAAGTGTTATTCATATAGTTATTTTTGGTGTACATTTTTTATTTTTATGATGCTAGTAATTTTCCATCAATATACTTCAATTCGGTAATATATGAAGATGCTGAACTTGAAATTAATTGTGGATTTTTCCTAATATATATTTTATTCCTATTGAATAATGTTGTAAAGAAATAATATGATTTATTGAATCATTTTCTTGGAAGATATACAAGCTTAAATAAATCATCATTTTGTATATCAGCGGAAATATCATATTGTTTTGTAAAGAGAACAAATGAAAATATACTAATATCGTTCTCTTTTTGAATGTATTCATAAAATTCTATAAGATATGGTAACATAAATGAACCCGTTAAAAATGTCATATCAAACATACTACATTTACCATCTTCAACAAATGAAAACACATCATTTTCTGCATCATACAAAACATGGTCATAAAATAGATTTTCAACATATTCTTTCTCAAATCATAGTTTAGCAACATATTTTGAGTGTGTAGTTCATTGAGGTGTAAGATATGATTTCTTCTTTTCTTCATTAACTGATGTTGTATTGTATTTATATGAGTCATTATCAAGAAGAGCATAAAACATTTCTTTGAATGAAACATATTTTGATTTTCTCCTACCCTTTTCAATATCAATATTCATTTGCATAAGTGTTTCAATAATGAGAAAATAAGCCAATTGTTCGTTCTCGCCATTATTATCTTTCGCTTTTTCTTTTATCTTATATATTTCATTTAACAAATATGTTATGTCAAAACGATAGATAGAATCGAAGATTTTAGTAGCATCATAACTTCAATAACAATTATTGAAATATGAAAGTGTTGATTCAATATCAATTGACATATGTATACCATCTTCTGTTTCAAATGCAATATCATCTGTATACATGTCATTTTTTATTATGAAACGTCAATCTTCACTTTCAAACGTCGTTTTTTCATTCGAATTGTCAATATATGTTTCTGGACATACTTTTTTTCATGAAATATTTTCAAATTCTTTGCCCATAAAGAATTCTTTTACATATGGTAAGAGCTTAGACTCAATGGCAAGTCACTCTTTTGATCTCTTATTATCATCTGTTATCATGCGTATTTTTTCTTATATATAAAAGAAAAGAGACAAATACAATATAGTTTTGTCTCTTATTTTGTTATTTACAAATTTTCTTCCCATAATGGTGTGATATATAATTCTTCATATGTTTTTCAAAAGATGAAGAGACTTTGAACATTATATCATGGACTAATCAACCATTCGCTAATATCTCAATTTGGAAGTTTATTATTTTTAACAGTCATGTATATATATTTGGGTTTATGCCATTGTTTTTCAAGAAGATGTCATCACTGAATATACATTGTTCTTATTCATCTTGTTCTATTCTTATTATGTATAGAACCGGGAAAATGTAGTTTTGTTTGAATTTCATATGCTGAATTTCAAAAGAGATGAGCGAATGAATTAATTTTTTTCATCGCTATGGGCATGTTCTTAATGGTTGTAAACACTGATCTTCTTGCTACATCAAGAACCGTTACAAGCTCTGGATATTCAGACATCTGCAATGGACATGTAAGAAGTCATAAAATGTTACGTTTTGCTTCTTTTTTGAACGACTTCAATCTTTCGCTTTTGTCCATTGGCATATGTAACATTTTACGTACTCATTCTATGAATGGTCATTTCAACCTTACACTAAAATTATGAGCTTCAAAAAACATATTTTCTACACTTGGTATTCTACTGCTATGCGGTTTATCTCTAAATATTGCATCTCTTTTTTCATCTTCAGAAGCTTCGATTTTTTCATATGAAAAATGTTCGAACATCTTCCAATTTGATATATCTTGATTGAACATTTTACAACCTTTGAACATTGATTCAAAATTAACTCCATTACCTACATCCCATCACGATATATCTCTATTAAATACATCATCTCATGTAAACATTCTACGAAATGTTAATACATTACTCACGTCCCAGTCTTCGATTCATGTTGTATCAACTTTTCTATAGTCAGAAAAACGAAATAATGAATCCATTGTTGTAATGTTGGATGTGTTAATAAGAAAATATGGTATGTTTTTTGCAACAAGATGACTCAATTTATCTTCATGAATTTGTATATTCATAATTGGAAAACTATTATATGTAAACATATTTATTCAATACATTTACAATCAAATGGTCGTAGCAAAAAAGAAAACAACAAGAAAGAAAACGGCGACAAGGAAACCTAGAACTACTACCAAAAGAAAAACAACTACGACAAAGAGAAAGACTACAAGAAAAACTGCCACAAAGAGAAAATCTACTACAACCTCTACTAGAAGAAAGAAAAGAGTGACATCTACATCAAAAGCAAGGAAAAAGGCACCAAAATTGAAGAAAACTGATTTACCCAAAATCAAAGAAGTTGATAGAAATACAATATATGATGTTATCGATAATATTATTGCTCCATATATTTCAGTCTTGAATTAAGAAAACAATTATTACAAAAAAAGATATGAAGGTAATTCTCATATCTTTATTTTATATTTTTTCGTTTTATTCTCTGGCAATGAAGAACATATTCTTGTTTTGTTCTCCCAAGTATTTATCCATGTGGAAGTAGATTTGATAGAGATTGGCAAGCGCTTGTCTCTTTTCGTTAGAATCTAATCTAGCGAGTATATTCTTGTTAGCATATGTTATTTGTTGAGTTGTAACATCCGCTGTACCAAGTTTTGTCCATCATGCCTTTACTTTACTCATTAGATGTACATCTTCTCACTCCCTCTTAAATGTGAAATATGAATTAGTTAATAGTACATCTCATCAAGCATTATTAATACGAATGATATGAAGATTTCTACCTTTTAGTTCATATATATACGAGATTCATTTAATCTTATATCAAAATCATTTTGAAACAATATATGAAGTTTTATCTTCTGAAAAATTAAACATTGATAACATTTTTGCTTTCTCTACAAATGTTTGAAATGTTTCAAATCATTTTTGATCGTGGAGCATATCATTCTCCATATATCTTTGTTCATACTTTTTGAAATGGTCAACAAGTGTACTAGCTGTAAATGCAAAGTTTTGCCTTTCATTTTCTACATATTTTTCTTGCAGCGCATTGTAGAGAATATAATTTCTCGAACCTTGTTTTGTATTTACATCGTATTGCAATGTTATTACTTCTCAATTACTATCTGGTAATCAAAAGAAGTTTACCATGTAATTATTAATATCCATTACTTTTAGCAATTGCATTCATCCTAATAGAAGGAAAATAACAATAACGAAGTAAATAAAAAACTTTCTAAATATCTGTTTGAGAAACAATTTATGATATTTCTTTTCTTTTCTCATAACTGACGATTCTCTCATTCAATTGCCATTAAATAATCACATGAAAAGAAGATTTATTTGTTAAATAATGTATGGTATCATTGTGCAATTTTTTTAATTGTTTTGAGTTCTTTATATGATGTGAAGTTAATATCTTTTGATACATTGAAATCAGTAAAATTTTCGTATACAAATGATTTTGGTTCAAGTCCTCATACTTTCTTAAATGCTTGCAAAATCATATTATGAGAAAGTCACCAGTTTTCTGGAACTTGAATATCAAAGTTAACATAAATATGTTTTTTATCTTCTGTAATATCACCAACAGAGATATAGCATGGATAAAGCTTATTATTTAATTCAACAAACGCGTAGTAGTATGTTACATCAACATTTCCGGGAATTATCTTTTTTAGCGAGCGTCACAAATCAAACCATTCTCTGCTTGTAATAATTTCTTTAATATTTGTTCTAATATCCTTGTCGTCTTTAAAGTTAGAAACAAGTTGGTCTGAGTGAATTACTTTTGATTTATACATTGCTTTAAATTTTTCATTCTCCTTAAAGAAGAGGGAGAATGTCATATGATGAAAGAAATAATACATTTCTTTGAGATATGTCTTCACATCATATAAATTCATATCTATCACTGTTAATGGATAGAAAAACAAATCATTATCTGTTGCAAGT
>PDWI01007145.1_pt1 | contig 14766 bp, 12 predicted proteins | sample 1430891 | NCBI WGS metagenome assembly PDWI01 (sample SAMN01162508, study PRJNA174530) | Oral metagenome, whole genome shotgun sequencing project. | biome: Marine environment; feature: Marine mammal; material: Swab sample of the gingival sulcus; isolation source: swab sample of gingival sulcus... | reverse complement strand
TTAATGGAGTCATAATTATCCGTTGTTTAAAATATATATAAGGTAAAGGAGCTATTATAACGACTGACAAAAAAATGTCATGGGTAAATTATCATCTTTAGTTTTTCAGACAATTTTTTAAGTCAGTTCCTCAACAACTAAAAAAGAACCGAAAGCATAAACCACATCGTCATCGTCAGCGGCTTCCTTAGCCTTTTCTAAAGCTTTTTTTAAGCTTTCATAAGATGTTGCGGGTGCTTTTTGTACCAATACTTGGCCATCATAAATTCGTTTTATCTCTTCAGCACAAAGTCCTCGCTCTCCACTGGTACCGGCAAAATAAAAACCATCAAAAACACCATCTAAAGCGGCAAATACTTTGTCGTGGGCTTTATCCTTTAACATACCCATAACGGCGTAATAATTTTTATATTGATTTTTTTTGCGTTGCTGAAGCACAAATGCAGCCAATGCTTGAGCAGCTTCCTCATTATGAGCCACATCAACAATCACATCGGGACACTCGCCAATTTTTTGCAATCGCCCAGCAAGAGAAAATCTTGACAAACACGCAGTATAATTTTTAGGCAGACAGACCAAACGAGCAAGTAACACTAGCACAGCAGCGGCATTCTGTATTTGATGTTGCCCCAGATAAACAATTTCTTCCGGCAGACTATAGTCGCTCCCTTGAAAACGAACAGAATAACTATTGCCATCACAGCTATCAATTATTTGATAATCACGTTGATTAACAAGTAGTGGTGTATTTAATTTATCCGCAAAAGCAATCACACTATCATAAATCTTTGCTTGGGCATAAACAGTAGGAGCTTGTGGACGACAAACCCCCACTTTTTCTAAAGCGATTTTAGATAAATCGGTACCTAAAAAATTTTCGTGGTCTTGAGCAATAGATGTAATGATAACGGCATCCGCATCAATAATATTGACGGCATCTAAACGACCGCCTAATCCCACTTCAAGAATCGCTTCATCGACACATTCCCAAGCGAAAATCAATAAGCACGCTAAAGTCGTTGCTTCAAAATAACTGAGTGTCGTCTCACCTCTCGCTTTTTCTATCGCTTCAAAAGCTCGGATAATCAACTTATCACTGACTTCTTTGTCATTAATTTTAATACGTTCATTAAAGCGATGAATATGCGGTGAGCTGTAAACGGCAACTTTTTTATCCGGTTGTTGTAATAAGCAGGATAACATTTGACAAGTCGAACCTTTACCATTTGTTCCCGCCACTGTGATAACTCGCTTGGCAATTCGTTGAATATGATAAGTTTCACATAAAGTTTTCCAAACTTTTTGCACACGTGATAACCCTAAATCAATACCGACAGCATGTAACTTCTCGTAAAAAATCAGCCAGTCATCTAAGGTCTTTCGTACCGTCATTCTAAATTTATAGGAATTTTATTGTTGTCTAACTACTATTTTTCATGTTCAACGAGAATAGTCAAATCCTCAATTTCTTCACTCGTATTCATTTCAGCAACTAGTTTTTCAGCAGCCTCCTGATGAGCTTTTTCTTCCGGTGTGAGATTGTGGTACATCAACTTCGATAATAATTCATTCAATGTTTCCCGCATATGACGGCGGTCAACAATCATGTCAATTGCCCCTTTTTCTATCAAAAACTCACTGCGTTGGAAACCTTCAGGCAAAGTTTCCCTAACAGTCTGCTCAATCACGCGAGGACCGGCAAAACCAATCAATGCCTTAGGCTCAGCGATAATCAAATCACCAAGCATGGCAAAACTTGCGGAAACACCGCCCATTGTGGGGTCGGTTAATACAGAGATAAAAGGTAATTTTTTTCTTGATAATTGCGTTAGTGCTGCTGAAGTTTTCGACATTTGCATGAGAGAAATCAGTCCCTCTTGCATTCTTGCTCCACCAGAGGCTGCGAAACAAACAAAAGGAGCGTTTAGTTCAATGGCTTTTTCGACACCACGCACAAATTTTTCTCCAACAACAGAACCCATTGAACCACCCATATAAGAAAACTCAAAAGCCGAAGCAACCAATGGCTTACCCAATAATTCACCACTAAAGGTAACTAATGCATCATTCTCATTACTGCTTTTTTGGGCAGCACTAATGCGATCTTTATAACGTTTTGAATCCTTAAATTTCAGCTTATCAACAGGTTTAAGTTTTTTATCTATTTCTTTGTATGAGCCTTCATCAAATAATTGTTCTAACCGTTGTCGAGCAGAAATCCGCATATGATGTTCACATTTCGGACAAACATCTTGATTAGCTTTTAACTCAGCTGTATAGATAGTTGCCTCACATTTATCACACTTTGACCACACACCATCTGGAATTTGTTTTTTATCATTAGTGCGAATACGCGCAGGAACTAGTCTTTCAAACCAACTACTCATAATTTCAACCTATTTTAGTGTATTTTATGCTGTCAAAAGTTCCACTATAAAAGCCTTACTTACAATGAACAACATCTTGATGATTATTTGCTGCATTATACAGATTTTTAGCCAAAGCTGAACCCACAATAACAGTATTCCTAATATTTGTACCGTCATTCTAAAAAATAATGTTCACCCCTATTCGCCTGACTTTGATCAATAAAAAAACGAATAAGTTCGGGAAAAAACTGTAGAAAATCTACTTCTATCTCAGCATAATTTGTTTTAAGTCGTGGAAAATATTGCGATGTTGATTCTCTTTGTAAAATTCGTGCAGAAAGTCGTTCGTCAAACTTTTTAAAGACATGTTGTAGTTGCTCAACCTGACCATAAAGATGAAAAAAGTCATAGCGTATCACTTTTTGGATAAAAACTGCTCCCTCTTCGGGGAGTTGCGAAATTTGTTTAGCAGAATGACGGTAAAAATCCTCAACAAACATTTCAAAATCAATATTGACAAACTGTTGCCAATGGCAAGTAATAAAGTGATCGAACATAATGTCGACAACAACACCTTTTAAATAACCATCACCTAAGCGACTTTTAGCACGCCTAACATGCTTATTGCTATCGGTAAAACTATCAATCGACCTGTGCATCAGCATGCCATTAATATGTTCTTGCGAACAACCATACCAAGATCTACCTTTTAAAGGGTCTGCCAATAAATTGCCCAATTGGTAATCTATCGATTTTTTTGACAACAAAGTATGAGCTAAATAATTCATAACAACGGATAATAAGCCAATTGAATAATCACGCCATTATACAGCTTAATCACTCAGGCTACGTTTATTCATCAGAACAACTAATAAAACAATAATAGCAGCAACTGCATTGACCCAAAACAAAGGCCAAAGACAGCCAATACCCGCAACCAAAGCCACAACTCGCCAAACAATATTCAAACGATTTTCCATATAGCCTTCCATTGCTCCCGCAATGGCATACACACCAAAGAGGGCAAAAACAAAAATACGTAATGCTGATGACCAATCGCCCGATAAAAATGGTGTATAAGCAAATAAAATCGGCACAATATAAAGCCCTTTGGCAATTTTCCAACTATAAAAGCCTGTCTTCATTGGCGGTGATTTAGCAATTGCCGCCGCAGTAAATGATGCCAAACAAACAGGCGGTGTCACATTAGAGTCTTGAGATAACCAGAAAATAATCATGTGAGCGGAAAGAATAGCTGTGGTTAGCATTTCCCCAGGAACAACCTGCTCACGAATCATGCCGATTAAATCGGGTGGAATAGCATTAAGTAGCGAAATGGCTTCTACTTTTGGCATAGATTGTGATAGTAAATTAACAGCGTCAGGATTAACTAATAAAAACATTGCATGAGCTTCTGCTGGCACTTTTCCTGCTGCCATAAGTTCAATCAGGTGAGAGTCAGCAATCATATTGGCCAAAGCAGGTGCGGATAATGTCGCCAAAACAATATAAGCAGCCGTTACAGGCAGTCCCATCCCTAAAACCAGTGAAGCCAAACCAATTAACACAATGGCAATCAATAAATTGCCATCAGCCCACTGAGCAATCATTAAAGAAAAGGTATTACCAATACCTGCTGTAGCAATCACGTTGACCACCAAGCCGATGGCACACAATAAAACCCCCGTCATAATCATATTTTTACTGCCCAATGCCAATGCTTCTAAAATAGCTTTGGGCCCCATGGGATTTTGGGTCAGCCAGCTGGAAACAATAACGGCCCCAATACCAATAACTGCTGCATAAGTAGGCGTTAATCCAATAACGAGTAAAGTAATTAATAAACCAATCGGAAAAATAAAACTTGCGCCGTTGTCTTTAAACGCTTGCCAAAGGGATAATTCGCTTTCCGACATAGTAGTTAGGCCCTGTTTTTTCGCCTCAATTCGCACAAAAAATGCCACTGAAGCAAAATACAGTAGCGCTGGCAAAGCCGCCACCGCGACAATTTTTTCATAGGCAATTTGCGTATAGCTCGCCATCACAAAAGCTCCTGCCCCCATAATTGGCGGCATAAGCTGTCCACCTGTCGATGCCGTTGCCTCAACTGCTGCTGCAAAAGTTGCAGGAAAACCTGCCCGTTTCATTAGTGGAATAGTAATAACTCCCGTTGACGCCGTATTTGCTACCGCAGAACCCGAAATTGTCCCCGTCAATCCCGAGGCAATGACAGCAACCAAACCCGGTCCACCTACATAACGACCGGCAACTGCACGAGATAAATTAATCACAAAATCTCCTGCTCCCGAACGCAATAAAAACGCGCCAAAAATAATAAACAGGAAAACATAAGTTGATGAAATTCTGGCAATTGAACCAAAAATTGCATCATCACCATAAATAGAACGAAACATCACCGTTTCCATCGACAGCCCTTTGAAACCAAAAACACCAGAAATCAGCGGACCTAACCAAGTAACATAGGATAAAGACAAAACAATTAAAATGGGAATAACTAAGCCCGTTGCTCGACGCGTTAATTCAATCGCCCCTAAAATGACGACAATGCCTGCCAACCAGTCTGTTGATGATAATTTAACACCACGGTCATAAATTGCATCTTCAGCAAAAGCTAAATAAATTGCAGACAAAGCAACAGCCAGTCCAAAAATAATATCCAGAATTAAAAAAAGCCGCTGACCCGTAAATAGTGTCCGATTCGCAATGGGATAAACCATCGCTAGCAGCAAAGAAAAACCTGCAAAGTGGAAAGCGTTACGTGTCAAACCGGAAACACTGGGAATAAAAGCGACATAAAGGTGAAATAAAGCAATCAGAATTGAAAGTACAACAGCAAAAACGGCATAACTACCGTGTAAAGTACGTCTGCCACTTTCATCTGAAGAAAACAATGTCTCAAAACTATCGTGAATTTGGGCATGGTTGGTCATCGTACAGTACCTAATAAAAAGTGAGAGACGCTAGATAGCGTCTCTCTCCACAAAAATTTAGCAAATATACTACTTAGCAATTAGACTATCGGGAATCTGAATACCAGCTTCTTTATAGTACTTAGCAGCACCAGGGTGGAGCGGAACTGGCAAGCCAACAATAGCTTTTTCTAATGCCATCGCCTTTGTAGCCTTATGAATACCATTTAAGAAGGGTAGATTTTCATAAATTGTTTTTGTGATTTTATAAACATCGTCCTCAGAAACGTCTGCATTGACAGCCAAGAAATTCGGCTGTGCAATGGTATTAATGTCTTTGTCTTGGTTAGGATAAGTACCTGCCGGGATGACGTAGCGTGTCCAAAGCCCTGTACTTTCATTCATTTTGGTTAACTGATCATCAGTTACATCTAAAAATGCAACACTTTCACCTTTTGAAGCCATCAATTTAGTAATTGCACCTGTCGGAACACCAGCAGGAATACTTAAACCTTTAATTTGTCCATTTTGTAGAGCATCTGCCGTTGGTCCATAACCTGCGTAAAATAAATCATAGTCCTTGTCAATATCAATGCCCAAACCTGCCATCAATGTTTTATTGGAGCCAATCGTACCTGAGTTTTTCTTACCCATACCCATTTCATCGCCTTTCATTTCTGTCATATCAGCGACGGTATTACTTTTAGCATTTTTTTTATCAATAATAAACTGTTCAACATTTTGCCACAGCATGGTTACTGAACGCAGATTCTCTTGCTTCCCTGATTTTGCAACCGGTCCTGTTCCTGTCGCAGCATAATGACCAAATAACCCCATAATAATCGCAAACTGAGCCTCATTTTCCCTTAACAATCTAACATTTTCGCCCGAACCCGCCGAGTTAATTGCCGACATACTGATTTTTTCTTTAGGTTCTAACTTAACCTTTGTTAAAGTCGATAGAGCTACGCCAACAGGATAGTAAGTACCACCTGTAGAAGCCGTTGCGAGAATGTAGTTAGAAGCATTTGCCGTCACGCCGATGGCTAAAGTTGACAACATACCTAATAGTAATGATTTTAATTGCATATAAAGCCTCTTTATTAATTTATAATACTAATACAAGGTATCAGTTTAGTCTTTACTTAGAGCTAATGTCAAAATACTTTTAGTTATAATCTTTACAACAAATAGTAAATGATATAAAGTATCACTAATTAAAGCTATATTTATCAGCTATAATGAAAACAAACTGACTTGAAAAGAAGAGAGTAACCTATGACTTATGACTATATTATTTTGGGTGGAGGCATTGTTGGTCTTTCTACTGCATGGCAACTACAACAGCGTTTCCCTGAAAAAAAAATCCTATTAATTGAAAAAGAAAATGGTTATGCCAAACACCAAACAGGTCATAATAGCGGTGTTATTCATGCAGGTGTCTATTACGCACCTGGTAGCTTAAAAGCCCAGTTTTGTAAGGAAGGCGTTGAGGCAACGATTTCATTCTGTAAAAAACATGATATTCACTACGAACAATGCGGAAAATTATTGGTTGCAACAGATGAACAAGAATTTTCACGAATGAAAGATTTGTACAAACGCTGTCAAGATAACGAGCTTGAAGTTGAATGGTTAGAACGAGAAGACCTGAAGAAACGTGAACCAAACATTGTTGGTATCGGGGCCTTATTCGTACCGACTACGGGTATTGTCAACTATCGTTTAGTTTGCGAGAAAATGGCACAAGAATTTATTGACCTGGGTGGGGAAGTAGCTTTATCTCACCAAGTAACGGCGTTGTCAGAAACGACTGAAAACGTTTCTGTCACAGCAAATCATCACGGTAGCAGCAAAACTTTCCAAGGGAGTTTCCTTATTGCTTGTTGTGGTCTGATGGCAGATCGTGTGGCAAAATTGATGGACATTAATATTGATTTTCAAATTATTCCCTATCGTGGTGAATATTACCAACTGCCTAGTCAACACAACCAAATCGTTAATCATTTAATCTACCCTATTCCAAATCCTGATTTACCCTTCTTAGGTGTGCATTTAACCAAAATGGCAGATGGTTCTGTTACCGTAGGTCCGAACGCAGTACAAGGTTTTAAACGTGAAGGCTATGGCAAACTTAATTTTAGCTTAAAAGATACGCTACAAATGATTACCTTCCCCGGTTTTTGGAAAGTTTCCTTTAGTAACCTAAGTGCAGGGTTAATGGAGCTAAAAAACTCATGGTATAAAAAAGGTTATCTCAAACGGGTACAAAAATATTGCCCACAACTTAAACTCGAAGATTTGCAACCTTATCCGGCAGGTATTCGGGCTCAAGCGGTTTTATCCAATGGTGAACTAGTTCATGATTTTTTATTTGCAGAAACGGCACGTAGTTTGCATGTTTGTAATGCACCGTCGCCTGCAGCCACTTCAGCAATTCCTATTGGTAATTATATTTGCGAAAAAGTCATTGAAAAACAATAGATTATTAAATTACAATCACTCAGTATAAAAAAACCTAAGGATTTCAGTTCTAAAATAGACTGAAATCCTTTATTCTATTTGGCTGTTACTCATAGAAACTACTGACCTTTATGCCCAAAAACTACCGCCATTCTGTCCTTATTATTCTTCATCGTGCTTGCGGTGATACGGGCAAAATTGGCGAATTACTCAAACAACGTGGCTATAAACTTGATATCCGCTGCATTCTAGAAGGCGATAAGTTACCAGACCCAAAAAACTATTCAGCCGTTATTATTCTCGGTGGAATTATGTCAGCCAATGACTGTAAGGTGCTACCGGGTATTCGTGAAGAAATTGACTGGATCCCTCGTGTTATAGATGCAGGGATACCCTATTTAGGCATTTGCTTAGGGGCACAATTACTTGCCAGAGCATTGGGTGCAGGCGTTACCAAAAAGCCCGATTTGTCGGTAGAAATTGGATTTTATCATATTCGCCCCGTTGGTAATCCCATTAATTTCCTACCCAAACAAGGGTTACGCTTTTACCAATGGCATCTAGAAGGCTTTAGTATTCCAAAAAATTGTCAACGGCTTGCCGAAAGTGACAGCTTTCCTAACCAAGCCTTTATGGTCAACCCTAAGACCATAGGACTACAATTTCACCCCGAAGCCACACGAGAAATGATTGATTGCTGGATACAACGAGAGCCTGAAAACCTTAGATTAGCAGGGGCACAATCTTATAAAACACAAATTGAACTCTTTCGTGAAAGTGATAGTAAAGTGCACAGCTGGTTAGAAGACTTCTTGGATCAGTGGTTGGCACAATAATTCTTGTAAAGAAAAATTAATTAACATTATATTATCCAATTGGATATTTAATTACCGTCATTCTATTGGGATTTATTGATATACAGAATGACGGTAATATTTAGGCACATAAAAGCTTACTGCTTGATAACCTGTTCAAATGCCCAATCAAGCCACGGTAGTAATTTTTTTATATCAGCGGGAGCAATTGTCGCTCCTGTCCATATTCGTAAGCCAATAGGAGCAGTTTTATAACCTTTAATGTCAAAAGCCACATTTTCTTTTTCAAGTAAATCACACAATGATTGAATTTTCTCTTTCTGCTGATTCTCTGGTAATTGGGTAAAACGCTTATCCATAATACTTAAACAAACCGAGGTATTAGAACGTGTTTCAGGCGCTTTTGCCAAAAAGTCTGCCCATTCACTTTGTTCAACCCAATCACTAATAAGCTTTAAGCTCTTATCACTGATAACTTGGGCTGCAGCTTGCCCACCTTGTGATTTTAACCACTTCATACTGTCTAAAACATCTTCTACACACAATAATGATGGGGTATTGATCGTTGCTCCTGTAAAAATCCCCTCAATGAGTTTACCTGATTGGGTTAATCGGAAAATTTTAGGTAGCGGCCAAGGTGGTGTATAAGTTTCCAAACGTTCAACAGCACGCGGAGAGAGCACTAACATACCATGAGCCCCCTCTCCGCCCAAAGCCTTCTGCCAAGACCATGTCACAACATCTAATTTAGAGAAATCAATGGATTGAGAAAATACGGCTGAAGTTGCATCACAAATGGCTAAACCCTCGCGTTCATCACTAATCCAATCGAGATTAGGCACACGCACCCCCGAAGTTGTACCATTAAAAACAAATACACAGTCATTATCTTTGTCATAAAATGACAAATCGGCAATCTCACCAAATTCTGCCGTATAAGTATTATGTTCTATTTTTAGTTGCTGTGTAATATCTGCTAGCCATGTTTTTGAAAAAGCTTCCCAGGCAAAAATATCAACCGTTCGTTGACCCAATAACGACCACAATGCCATTTCCATAGCCCCCGTGTCAGAGGCAGGGACAATACCAACACGATAGTCATCGGGAATGACTAATAGCTCACGTGTTAAACTAATGACTTCTGCCAACTTTGCCTTGCCCGCTTTGCCTCTGTGCGAATAACCCAATACGGCATCAGTTAAAACTTCAGGCGACCATCCGGGACGTTTACTGCAAGGCCCTGAAGAAAAACGCGGGTTATCGGGCCTAAACCTTGGTTTAACTATACTAGAATTACTCATCAAAACATTACCCCCTTGAATATTTATTATTTGCTTCTATTGTCCTATTATTTATTCGTTCGGCAATAATGAAGGACAGAATGACGGTAAAAAATAAACCCTGCATATTATCAAGCAAATACGAATTAAATAAACACGATACGGCACACATAACAACAATACCACCGTATAAATATTTTCGTGAACTTTTAATTCCCATCGCATAATAATAAGCAAGTAAAAATATAGCTATTACTAGAACAATACCCGGTATGCCTAGGTGAATGCCTTGGAGTAAATACTCATTATGGGGATTATGGTTCTTATCAAAATAGTATTCTCGCTTTTTCTTACTTTTACCCTTTGCCTTTGCAGTGATGTATCGAAATTTAATCGTCCGTACATTTAAATTTCCCAATCCGTGACCATATACCGGTGACTGTTTAATTTGTTTGAGGCTGTCGCTGTAAAATAGCATCCGCAAACCTATACTTGAGCGGCAACTTGCTGCTTTATTAGCACTCAATCCATTTATATTAATTTGACAGCGTTTTAATTCAGATATCGCAGTATTAAATTTTTTTGAAACATCATTATTAGTAGAAAATGTGACAAAAACCACTAATATTACAGATAAAAAGGTTACTACTTTCCACTTTATTGACGGCGTTAATAACCAAATTAACCATAAAACTAAGGCCCCAAAGGCCATAAAACCCGTTCGTTGATAAGAAACCACAAAAACACAAAAAATACCAATCCCACAAAGTATTAAAAAATACCAACGTCTAGTTTTTATCCAAAGTACAACGCCAGAAAGGAAAACAACCGCCATAAAAAAAGAATAAGCAAAAAAGTCATTGGAAATCCAAAAACCACCCACCAAATATTTTTTAGGAATAACACCATCTTTTGCCAAAAGTGTTAGCCAACCCGTTGTTCCGTTGACAGCTGATAGAATAAATGAAATCACACCACCGATAATCAATCCTAAGAAAAAATATTTTGGTAAATCTTTATGATGTTTAAACTGTAATAAAACAACAACCGAAAAAACCATAAGCAACAAATATTTAGCATACTTTCTCGCGTAATTCCACATTAACTCTTGGTCACTCGGTTCACTATAGATGATACTTAGGTAAAGCAATAAAACCCAAACTGTAACAAGCCACCATAAAGGAGATATTAAAACCTGTTTCCAAGGCAATTCCCTCTGACGAAACAATCGATAAGCAATCAAGCACAATCCACTGACTGTCATCAAATAAAAAGTGATATTACTTGCCGCTATAGAAAACTGCAAACAAAACCCTAATAACAACATTAACCAACTAAAATAGCTAACTTTTCCTAGTTTGTTGATAATATTCATTGTCTTTCCTGAATTTTAAAATTTTATTCAATTAACCTAATTTTCATTCAAACTTGAGCATAATCTCTTTGAATTTTTTTCTCAAATCTTGACCATCTTCTCAAAATTTTAGGTGTTAAAAAATAACGAAAATGATTGAGCACTTTAATAAAAATAGTATCACCTAAGCCATCAATGAGTACTAATACTACATTATTTTCATCAATTTTTCTAACCAAAATATTCTCTGGTGATATATCATAATTAAAAACTATTTTTTCTTTAATAAAATAATCTTTCAACTCTTCCAAGCTTACTTTGTAAGCACCGATACCATACTTTTTAAGATAAAAATCTAGATTTTTTGATATAGCACCATCGTAATCACGAATAAGCTCTACAACGAATCCATTACCTTTATCAGTCACAATCTCACCATAAAACTTAGGCAAATGAGTCCAACTCATATTTTTTCTTTTCTTTAGTTTGTGGTAATAGTTAACTTCTCGTTTTGATTGTATATTTTGACAGTTGGGCTTGACTAATTTGATGAGTTTTTTATTGTCTTGTGGATGCAAATAAGCAACCCGCTCAACGCCCTCACCAATAGGTTTGGTGGTGATTTTTATCATCTGTTCTTCCTAAATAACATTGTGATAAATAAGGCAGCTAAAATCTATTATCACAACTCTTTAAATTACGTAAGACAAGAATATCACAGGTTATGTTTGAGTAATATAAAAAATATTTCCTTGGTCCTTACTGAAACAAAAAATAAAATTCATTAACGCACAAAAAGAATAAACAATTATGAGTAAATATGCGATACTTATCGACTTATTTTTCTATATACCCCAATAAATATTATCGACAAATGAGTGCAAACATTACAACCCGACTCAATCCAGAACAACAGCGCGCTGTACACGCCATCAGTGGGCCTGTTTTGGTACTTGCTGGTGCAGGCAGTGGAAAAACGGGAGTGATTACCAATAAAATTGTTTACCTTATTCGTGAGTGTGGCTATAAAGCCTACCACGTTGTCGCACTGACCTTTACCAATAAAGCCGCACGTGAAATGAAAGAGCGTGCGTCCAAAATGCTTAAAAAATCCGAATCCAAGGGCTTATGGGTTTCCACTTTTCACACGCTAGGACTAAGAATTTTAAAAGAAGATGGGCACTTTATTGGTTTAAATAAGGACTTTAGTATTTTTGACCAAAAAGATTGTCAGGAAATTCTCAAAGAAATTGTGAAATTTAATGATGATAAAGAAATCCGACAATTGCAATCACAATTATCCAATCATAAGAACGATATTTTAGGTAAAGAGCCTGTCGATGAAGCCATAAAAATAGCCACACAAACTTATAATGCCCACTTGCTGGCATTAAATGCCGTTGATTTTGATGATTTAATTGTTCACTGTTTGCGTTTATTTGCCGAACAACCTGAAGTATTAGCCAAATGGCAACGTCGTATTCGCTATTTACTGCTTGATGAATACCAAGATACTAACCAAGCTCAGTATCAATTGGTCAAGTATTTAACAGGGGTAGCAGAACATTTTACTGCAGTGGGTGATGATGACCAGTCCATTTATTCTTGGCGAGGTGCGGAGGCGGAAAATCTAAAATTACTTTCAGAAGACTTCCCACGACTAGAAGTCATCAAGCTAGAGCAAAATTATCGCTGTGACCGCCGTATTTTGTCGGCAAGTAATGCCTTAATTGCCCATAATCATCACTTGTTTGAGAAAAAATTATGGTCACAAATTGATAATGGCGACCCTATTACTATCTATGCCAATGATACTGATGCTGAAGAAGCCCAAAGTTTGGTCACCAATTTATTGGTTCATCATAATCGTTATAACACCAGTTTAAATGACTATGCCATTCTCTATCGTGGTAATTACCAGTCCAGAGCGATTGAAAAAGAGCTACGTCAACAACGAGTTCCTTATGTGATTAACGGTGCAACGTCTTTTTTTGAACATACCGAAGTTCGAGATTTACTCGCTTACCTGCGTTTGGTTGCTAACCCCGACGACCAGCGGGCATTTGTACGCATTATTAATACGCCCAAACGAGAAATTGGCACAACCACATTACAGCGATTAAGCGAGTACGCAGCTAAACGCCATATTAATTTTCTTCCCGCTTGTTTAGAAGTGGGACTTTCTCAAGTCATGCCAGCCGCTGCTCAACAACGAGTTTATGAGTTTGCCCAATGGATTATGTCACTGAATGAAAAATCCGAACGTGGCGAATCTCCCACACAAATTTTAGACTGGATTATTGGCGACACAGAGTATGAAGATTATATTCGAGAAAAAGACGATATCAACGGGCTATCAGAAATTATTCAGCGTATGTTACTACTCGATATGCTAGAAAATAAAGCCGAAGAAGAAAACCGACTAGAGGCTGTTTCCCTGATGACACTACACGCCGCTAAAGGTCTGGAGTTCCCCTATGTATTTATTGTCGGCTTGGAGGAAGGCTTATTACCGCACAATAACAGTATGGATGATGAAAATTTAGTCGAAGAGGAACGGCGACTGCTTTATGTTGGCATGACACGAGCCAAACGAAAACTTTGGATGAGCCTTGCCGAAAATCGTAAAATTGCGGGCAATATGACTTCGACAACGCCAAGTCGTTTCCTTGATGAATTACCACATGATGAAATTGATTGGATTGGTATTAATGAGGCAGAACTCAGCGAAGAAGAAGCCAAAGCCAAACACGAAGATTTACTCTCCGAACTTTTTTCTATTGTCGGTGATGTTGATGATTAATGATAACTGAGTTATATTTTCACTCCCAACAAACATAGCAAGATAAAACACGGTACGAAACTTTAGGAGCAAGCATGTCTACCCCAAAACAACTCACTATTAAAAAGCCCGAAATTGATAAATGTCATCAGTTACAGGATGTTCGTGACCACATTGACGAATTGGACGAACAAATTATCCCCCTACTTTGTGAACGCATTCAATATATTGTCCAAGCCGCCCAATTCAAAGAAAACCCAGCCGACACTCGCCGATTTGGACGCATAGAGGCCATTGTCACACGAGCTAAAGCTTATGCATCCGCTATGGGAGTAAACGAAGATTATATCGAATCGGTTTACCGTCACTTAATTGACGAGTCTATCCGCCAAGAAAAAAACAAATGGCTAGAAATAAATGCTCAAAATGACGGTAAGATTTCTTAAATAATCACAATAAGGTGAAATAAAAAATTCGGTAGGCAATATATTTTTTAAGATTTTTTGGCTAAAAAATGGACATAACGCCCCATTTGCCAATAAGGGTATTGCTGACTAACGCGTAACTCATGACGGAAAATATCATCGGATAAAGTTTGATAGTGCGATTTGTCACGCATAATATCGTAAAAAATTCGGATACCGCTACGAGAATGTACCGTCACTCCACAAGTGTTGAGTTGTTGTTCTAATTTATCGGGAAAACACGGCCAGTGAGGATTGAGTTTAACCCGTTGGCGAACTTGATAATTCCTGTCAATATAATCAAAATTC
>PDWI01007511.1_pt1 | contig 14770 bp, 12 predicted proteins | sample 1430891 | NCBI WGS metagenome assembly PDWI01 (sample SAMN01162508, study PRJNA174530) | Oral metagenome, whole genome shotgun sequencing project. | biome: Marine environment; feature: Marine mammal; material: Swab sample of the gingival sulcus; isolation source: swab sample of gingival sulcus... | reverse complement strand
CATACTTACATCTACTCATACGATGAAATCAATCATGCTACAAAAAAACAAAAGGAATTTTATTTCTATTTTAAGAATCAAGTTTTAAATGGAAAATATATTGATATACTTGGAAATACAAACTATGCTTTTATCCTTTACTTTGATTTTCTGAACGAATATAAAAATCATAGAGATATAAAATTACTTGAAGAACAATTTAAGCTACTCGGGGAAATTTGCCCTAAGACAAAAACTTATTCTCTTCACTCTCTACTCGAAGAATTGAGAAAAAGAACCGATTCTTATTCTGTTGATAAATTACAGGAATTAAAACAACCATACTACCAATTTGAACATGGTTATTCTGATTATAACCCCGATCTATATAAATTGGGATATCAATATAAGGACAAATTAGGACTTAATAAACAAGAAATTAAATGGCTTAATAAATTTTATAATCCAACAAATGTGTTTCTTGCTATTGAGGGGTGTTGTATTGCCACCATAACACAATATGTAACCCTTTTAAAGGAACTTGAAAAACAATTAAAAAAGAACGATACAACTTTAGCCAAAGAAATAACTTATATTAAAGGTAAGCTAAAAGCGATTTATTACAAAGAAGATGCTGACTGGGGTTATTACAATACAAGCTATTATGGAAGTAGAGCAGAGTCGGAAATTTATCTTACATTATTCAAACGAGTTGAAAATTCTGTTCGTGAATCCTTTAGGCATAAAAGAAAAGTATCGGGAGATTTCCCCTGTTCTGATAAAATTTTATCTGAAGAATTCGAAATAAAACTGGGAAATCCTTTCAATACCTTAATTAAAGAATTAAAAGACAATATAAACCAACCTGATTTAGAAACTCAAATAGAGTTAAATTACCACAATATTGCAAGATGGAGAGACGAATTTACAATTTTAAAAGAACTTTTATCAAAAGGAGATAAACAAAATTTCATAAAAGGTATTGAACATCTAGAATCTGTAAACCAAAAGAATCCGAATATTGAAAATATCTTATATGATGCATCAAAGCTAATAGCAAAATATGACAAGGTTCAATCATTAAAGTATTATGCCAAGTATATTTATTATGATTTAAATTCAAAAAAAATAGACAATAAAGAGCTTACCAAAACAGTAAAAAAATCGTTATTTAAAACAGAAGAACAAATTAATGACTTTAGAGAAATTATTGCTGAATTGGTTGAAAATAAGGATATTCAAACATCCTTAGAAAAGATTTCAAAAATTTATATTTCAAAAAGAAAACGAATTCAACTCAATCATTCTGAAATACAAGAGGTAGAGCAAAAACATGAGGGTACAGTAAAATTACTAAACGAATATTTAGACGATGAAAAAGAGAAAACAAAAATAAGTAACGAAACAGAAGAAGATATAGAAATCGTTATTTCCAAAAAAAATAATTCTGTTTTTATTTCTGAAATTAGTATGGGAGAAGTTCAAGAAAAATTGGTAAAAATGATTACCAACAATTCATTCGAAATTCATCAAGACGAAGTCAATAAATATGCTGCCGAAAATGGAATGTTTAAAAATCAACTAATTGATAGTATTAATGAGGCTTGTGAAGAACATTTGGATGGGGAAGCTTTAATTGAAGAAGACGAAGAGAATTATATAATTGAAAAATCTTATTATAACGAAATTATAAAATAAACTATGGCACTAAAAATCAAATCAAAAGAAGCTACTGCAATCATAAACTCTCTTTCAGGAGGCGTTGTACCCAGAATTGGGGTTCAACACATTACAGTTGGAAGACAATTAGAAATAGAATCATTCACTCAAGCTTTAGATGATGTAAAAAATGGTCATAGCATGGTAAAATTTTGGATTGGAGACTTTGGATCCGGAAAATCTTTTATGTTACATTTACTTAATACTGTTGCGACAAAACAAAAGTTTGTTGTTTCAAACGCTGATTTTACTCCTGATAATAGACTTTACTCAAATGATGGAAAAGCTCTTGCTTTATATAGTTCCATAATGGATAATATTGCAATTCAAACAAAGCCGGAAGGTGGAGCATTACCAACTTTACTTGATAAATGGATTGAGCAAGTTGTATCAAAAACTGCACAAGCTAATAATATCCCCATAACGGAAATTATGGACGAGAAATATTTCAATCTGATTCAAAAAAATATAATGCAAACTGTAAATGAAGTTACCGAAACGGGAGGTTTTGACTTCGGCGTTGTTGTTATAAAATACTATGAAGGATACATAAAAAATGATGAATACCTTCGCCGTAGTGCATTAAAATGGTTAAAAGGAGAATATCGAACTAAAACAGAAGCACGTAAAGACTTAGGTATTCGTGAAATTGTTAATGATCTGAATTATTATGATATGCTCAAAAATTTCTGTCGTTTGTTTGTTAGTATGGGTTATAGTGGTTTTATGATTAATCTTGATGAGGCAATCAATCTATACAAAATATCAACTGCCAATATGAGAGCTAAGAACTATGAAAAAATTCTTACTATTTTTAATGATTGCTTTCAAGGAAAAGTTTCAAATCTATTCATCAACTTTGCCGGAACCAAAGATTTTTTGGAAAATGAAAGACGAGGATTATTTAGTTACGATGCTCTAAAAACCCGCTTAGAAACAAACAAGTTTGAAACATTGGAACATAGAGATTTAGCACAACCAGTAATTAAACTTGTTCCGTTAAATCACAATGAAATATTTGTTCTTCTTAAAAAATTGAAAGAAATATTCAACACCAATTTCGACATTAACATAAACATAAACAACACTGATATACAATTGTTTATGGAAGAGATGTTTAATAAGCCCGGCGCAGAAGAATTTTTGACACCTAGAGAAGTAATTCGTGATTTTCTGAATATCCTAAGTCTTTTAAGACAAAATCCAAATGCAGATAAAAGACTTTTAATCTCAGACATTGAAATTGCCGATGAAAGACCGAATGAAAATGTTATTGATATAATAGAAGAATTATAATGTCGTATAACCTATTATCAGAACCAATACGAAAATACATACGCAATAAGCGATGGGAATCGTTACGTCCAATTCAAGCCGCAGCAATTTCTAAAATCATTTCATCTGAAAACAATTATATTCTGGCATCACGTACAGCATCAGGAAAAACTGAAGCAGCATTCCTGCCAATTCTATCAAAAGTCGATTTTAATGAGGCAGGTGTTCAAGTACTCTATATTTCGCCATTAATTGCATTAATTAATGACCAATTTTATAGGATTGAAGATTTGTGTAAAGACTTGGAAATTTCTGTTACAAAATGGCATGGAGAGGCGAAAAAATCGTTAAAAACTAAATTACTTCGAAATCCCAATGGTATTGTTTTAATTACCCCGGAATCATTAGAAGCAATGTTTGTTAATGCTCCCTATAATATTTCAACATTGTTTGACAATTTAAAATATATCGTAATTGATGAGATTCATTCTTTTCTTGGCGTTGACAGAGGATTACAATTAATGTCTATTCTTTCAAGAATACAACAAATCAACAAAAATAAAATTACAGTAATTGGTCTGTCTGCTACTATTGGAGATGACAATTACATTGAGGCTAAACGCTTAACCGGAGATATTGATTCAACAAAAATTTTGTTAGATAGAACAAAAAAAGAAACGAAAGCTAAATTCAAATATTTCGAAAATAGCACGACTGAATTATCGTTGGATTTGTTAAAGGATTTGTATAAAGAAACAGCTTCAAATAAAGTATTAATTTTTCCAAACAGCCGCGGAAGAACAGAAGAAGTTGCTGTAAAGCTTCGAAAAATCTCAGATAGAGTAAATGGACACAAATTCTATTATTCTCACCACTCTTCGGTTAATAAGGAAATTCGTGAAAACATTGAACATTTCGCTAAAAATAATGAGCGATTTAATTTCTGTATTTCCTGTACTTCAACATTGGAACTAGGAATTGATATAGGTACGGTAGATAAGATTGTACAAATTGATTCTACACATTCTGTTTCTTCGTTAGTTCAAAGAATCGGACGAAGTGGTCGCCGTGAAGGAGACAAAAGTATTGTAACCTTATACGCTACTAATAAATGGAGCTTATTACAATCTTTAGCATGTTGGAATCTTTATAAATCGGAGTTTTTAGAACCTATAACCACGGCTAAAAAGCCTTTTGATATTCTTTTACATCAATTATTATCAATAATAAAACAACTTTCTGGTTGTTCAAGAACAGAGTTGATTAAAAGATTAAGATTAAATCCAACATTTAATAAAATTACAGAAAATGAATTCAATGATTTAATCAATGAGCTGGTAAGACTTGATTACTTGGAAAAGATTGACCGTGAATTAATACTTGGTATTGAAGGTGAAAACATTGTAAATTCTCGTGAGTTTTATAGTGTGTTCGAAACTGAGCCGAATTTCAAAGTGCTTCATTCAGGTAAAAAGATTGGAGATATACCATTCTCTCCGCAAGTAAGTATTGACGAAAATATTCTGCTTGCTGCAAAAATTTGGAAAATAAAGGATATTGACTTTAAAGGTTCTAAAATCATAGTAATTCCAGCCCGTGATGGAAAGAAACCAAAGTTCTTCGGAGGAGGAGGTAATATCCATAAGCAGATTAGGGAAGAAATGCTTAAAATACTTAAAAGCAAAGAAGAATATATGGAATTAGATAATAGCAGTAATGAAATTATTGCCGAAATGAGGCATGATTTTAAAAGATTTGTTATCAATGACTTTAAATATGATTGCCCAATAATTGAAAAAGAAGGAAAACTTTTATTATACACATTTACAGGCTCAAAGATTAATAACAGTTTGAATTTCTTATTAAAATTAACAGGTATCGAATTATCTTTTGATGACCATAGCAGTTCTTTTGAACTTGAAATAGATAAATCTGAGTTTAGAGAAGTAGTTAGAGAAGTTAACTCGAAATATGAAAAGATTAATGATTACTTGATAGCAGAACTTAATAAAAATGAATCGTTGATTGAATTTTCTAAATGGGGAAAATATTTGCCATTAGAATATCAAGTTGAGATTACGAAAGAGAGATTTTATGATTTTGAAAATGCTATTGATTTAATAAATAATATAAATTTAATTGGAGATGAATAACATTTAAAATGAAAAAATTCATGGTTATACAAACTGATATAAAATTTGAATAGATACGTTTGTGTTTCTTGTTTTAGAAAGTTAAAAAGTTTGATTAACGTATGGTTTGAATTTTGAGGTTTTATTATGACGTTTTTGTTTTTCCATTCCTGTTATTTAAACCCCATGAAGCAAGGCAGTGTGGAATTGGCATTTGTAAGAGGATATGAATTATCGAACCAACAAGGGATATTAGAAAGTAAAAGCAGGAAACAAGTGTATAGTATTACTTTTAAAACATTATCGGAAGTGCCACAAAGAACAATGCATGAAATTCTTCATGAAACTATTATGTTGGACGAAATAAAGTCTTATAAATCAAAAAATAAAAAGTGATATAGCTTTTATTTGCATTCAGCTATAGGCCATACGCTTATAGCTTTATTATTTTTCATGATTATTAAAATTATAAGGTAATTTGCAAAACGGATTTGATACTGTGAAAGATGAGCAAATAAAATAAGTCGAGGATTTTATATATCGTTGCGATAATCATCAGCGTGAGATTATGCTGTTTTTTCACAGTTTGTTTATTCAAGAATTTCATCTGTTTATAATTTGTTTTTAGTGGTCAGATGCAACTCTCGATGAATTTAATCATTCTGATGTGTGTATTTTAGAATGCTGAAATTCATGTTCGTTTCATTTGATAGAAAAGATACGCTTTAATATCCCTTTTTATTATGGCAAAAACTGGATTTACAACATCTTCTTTTATAACAGTTTGTATTAAGAAATAATGTACTTTTGCAAGTGTGCTAACACGATGTTGTGTTATAAAAAAAGTTGCCCTTTAAACTAAAAGAATATATTATGATAAACAGAATATTAACAATCCTGCTCATTATTTGTATAAGTCAAATGGTATGGGCGCAAGATTTTGACAAAGCTAAATTAGATAAATATTTTGACACACTTGAGCAGAATAATAAATTTATGGGAAGTGTTGCTATCTCAAAAGATGGTCAAGTTATTTATTCAAAAAGTATTGGGCTTGCAGATGTAGAAAACAGCATTAAAGCAAATAAAAATTCTAGATATAGAATAGGTTCAGTTTCTAAAACATTTACTTCTATATTGGTTTTGAAAGCCATTGAAGACAATAAACTGCAACTTAATCAAACCGTTGATGTCTATTTCCCAACAATAAAAAATGCCAATAAAATTACTATTGAAAATTTGCTATACCACAGAAGTGGTATACATAATTTTACGAATGATAAAGAGTATTTGAATTGGCACACACAAGCCAAAACAGAGGATGAAATGGTGGCAATTATTGCAAAGGGCGGTATTGATTTTGAACCCAATAGCAAATCTGAATATAGCAATTCCAACTTCGTGTTATTAAGTTATATTATTGAAAAGGTATTGGGTAAATCCTATGCTCAATTAATACAAGACCATATTGTTGCTCCTCTTGGCTTAAAAAACACTTTTCTTGGTACCAAGATAAATCCTAATAACAATGAATGTAAGTCTTATGCTTTTATTGGCGACTGGAAGCTTCAGCCCGAAACAGATATCACCATCCCGTTAGGCGCAGGGGGCATTGTGTCTACGCCTTATGATTTGTTAAAATTTAGCAATGCATTATTTAATGGAAATATTTTGAAGCCAGAAAGTCTTGAACGGATGAAAGATATTAAAGACCGTTATGGTATAGGCTTGTTTCAACTTCCTTTTTATGACAAAAAAGGCTATGGGCATACAGGAGGTATAGACGGTTTTAGTTCTGTTTTTGCCTATTTCCCCAACGAAAATATATCGTATGTTTTACTTTCAAATGGCAGCAGCTACAATAACAATAATATATCTATTGCGGTATTAAGTGCCGTGTTTGGCAAACCATACACTATACCTCAATTTTCTACTTATATAGTGAGCTCAGAAGATTTAGACATCTATTTAGGTGAATATAGCTCGGTACAAATACCATTGAAAATGACGATTATAAAAGAGGATAATACATTAATAGCACAAGCCACAGGACAATCATCCTTTCCCTTAGAAGCTATTGAAAAGGATAAGTTTAAATTTGAGAAAGCAGGTGTTGTATTAAAATTTAATCCGGCGCAAAATACAATGATACTAAAACAAGGTGGAGGTGAATTTATATTCACGAAAAATGAAAGATAGTAACTGGTATAAATATATAAGCCATCATAGATTTTGTGTGTAGAATAAACGTGTTTGCATGTTAGTTTGTCAATTTTTGCTGTGGTTTACATTTTTTGCTTAATTTAGCCAACTAAAATTAGATTTATCTAAAGGTGATATCGTTTTTTGATTTATACAGGTCAAAATAATGAAGAAGACATTAAAAATTATAGGTATTATATTATTAGGATGTGTTATTCTAACAATAGGTTTTGGTATATATCAATACCAAACAAATGATATGATTAGAGCCATTGTAAATAATGACGAATCTAAATTATATTATTTTCCTTCAAAAAAGATGATTGATTTGCAAGACTTAGATTATGAGGAGATTGAATTGGAAGTAGAAGACGGTATTAAAATTTATAATTATTATTTCAAGTCTAAGTCAGATACTATGAATGCTAATATGTTTTTTATTCATAGTGCAGGTGGTAATGCCACTTATTGTAAAGATTTTGTTAAGCCGTTGTTAAATAGTGGTTTTGATGTATATGTTGTAGATTGGAGAGGATACGGCAAATCTAACGGTACTCCTAATTATAAAAATGTAATAAAAGACACGCAAAAATCATTTGAAGATTATAAGCGTAGAGTGCGGGATGCTCAATTAAAAACAATTGTTTACGGTCAATCTTTAGGAGGGCAAGTGGCTGTGAAAATAGTGCTTGACAATACTACTGATGTAGATGCCTTTGTGTTAGATGGAAGTATACCGTCTGCACAACAAATGGCTATAGATTATGCGCCCGTAGCATTTCTTAAGCAAAAAGCAAAAGAACATCCCGAGGGTTTTAATCAAGATTATGTTGCTTCCAGAGATATTGCTAAAATTAACGACATCCCTAAGCTTATAATCCATAGCAAGCGAGACCAAGAAGTGTTGTTTGCACATGGTAAAACATTATATAATAATGCCCAAGAACCTAAAATGTTTTGGGAAACAGACACAAAACATATTATGACTTTATTGCAGTATCCAAATGAAACTATTGATAAAATTAAAGTGTTATTACAGTAGTGAAACAATAACCAATAGTTGTTTAACTTTATAACTTCTAACTTTCCATTTTTTAACTCATTATCTTATGCCAACAGAAAAAAGTGATTTTAAACGAAGAATGCATGTTATTATAAATGAGGCGGATACCCCTATGGGCAAAGCTTTTGATGTGGTGCTGCTTGTGTTTATTTTGCTGAGTGTTTTGGTAGTGATGCTCGATAGTGTAAGTTCTATTAGTGCTGCCAATCAAATGCTTTTTAGAGTTTTAGAGTGGATTTTTACCATTTTTTTTACGATTGAATATATTTTGCGGGTGTATATCACTCGTAAACCTTGGAAAAACTATATCTTTACTTTTTATGGTATTATAGACTTTTTGGCGGTGTTGCCTACTTATCTTGGTTTGGTACTTGGTGGAGTGCATTTTATGATGGTTATCAGGGCGTTTCGTTTGATACGTGTGTTTAGAATATTGAAATTGGCACGTTTTATAAAGGCTACTAATTTTTTGAAAAGCAGTTTGGTAGAGTCCAGACATAAAATAGCGGTATTTTTAGAGGTTGTTATTTCAGTGGTAATTATTATGGGATCTTTGATGTATATTATAGAAGGACCTGAGAGTGGTTTTACCAGTATCCCCAGAGGTATTTATTGGGCTATTGTAACCCTTACCACGGTAGGCTATGGCGATATAGCGCCTACCACCATCTTGGGGCAGTTTGTAGCCTCTGCCATTATGATATTGGGTTATTCTATAATAGCCGTGCCTACAGGTATTATCTCTAGTGAGATGAGTAAGCAACGAGAGAATAAGGATATTGCCTTAAATACGCTAGTATGTGAAGAATGTCATTGTAAAGATCATGATGATGATGCCTTATATTGTAAACATTGTGGAGCCTCTTTGGGAAATGAAACGGATTAATTTGTTAATGTGAGAATGTGATAATGCGACAATGCGGGAATGTGTTTGTGCTGTGTTTGTACAATGAATGGATAATCCGTGTTTTTAATCCGCGTCATCTGCGTTCCAAAACAATTAAATTATTAAAAAACATCACCTATCGCTTACAGCCTAAAAACATAGACAAATGAAACATTTATACCTAAAATTAGACACATAGTGGAATGATGATAAGGTTGGAAGATTCTTGTCTTCCAACTTCCCACTTCTAACTTCCCACTTAAAAACTAAATATATGAAAAAGAACATTATTTTTTTGATAGCCTTATGGTTAAATTATGGTGCATGGGCACAAACAGCCGACCAAAGCGATTGGCAAAACGGCGTACCGGAAGCCTGTACCAGTGTTACAGTAGGATGTAATGCCAGTTTTGATGGTTCTGTCATGACTTCGCATACAGACGATAGTCACAGAACCCGCTCTTGGGTAGATATTCAACCTGCTGCTGACCATAAAAAGAGAGCAAAGTCTATTATGTATAAGCGCAGTGCCTGCGATACTACCAAGATGCCTACTTATAGGCATGAGCCTATAGGTCGTATTCCGCAGGTAGAGCATACTTATGCTTATGTAAACACAGCTTATGCCAGTATGAACGAGAGGCAGTTGGCCATAGGAGAATCTACTTTTGGAGGGAGAAAAGAGTTGCAGAGTGATAAAGGTTTAATCGATTGTCAGCGTTTGTGTATTTTGATGTTAGAGCGTTGTTCTAATGCAAGAGAAGCTATTAATATGGCGGGGTATCTCTTGGAAAAATATGGTTGGAACGATTTTGGTGAATGCCTAACTATTGCCGATACACGCGAGGTGTGGCATATGGAAATAGTAGGTCCCGGTAAGGGTTTGGTAGGTGCTATTTGGGTGGCGCAAAGGGTGCCTGACGATCATGTGGCTGTAAATGCCAATGCGTCTACCATAAAGGAAGTGGATTTAGATAATAAAAACTATTTTATGGCCTCTAAAAACTATAAACGAGTGGCTTTGAACAATGGTTGGTGGCGTAAAGATAAGGGACCTTTTAGGTTTAACTATGCGTATGCGCCTAAGAGTAGAAAATCTATAGCGGCACGTAGGCGCGAATGGCGTGTGTTCAATTTGGTGGCGCCGTCATTGGACTTGGATCCGGAAGCTATGGATTATCCCTTTTCTGTAAAACCGGATGCTCCGATAAGTTTAGAAAAAATGGTGGAAATTTTCCAAGATTATTATGAAGATACCCCATACGATATGACCAAAGATTTAACTGTAACCGATGACAAAGGAAATACAAAAAAATCGCCTTTGGCAAACCCTTTTATGCCTTACGATGCCAATAAGTTGCATGGTGTGCAAGGTGGTTGGGGTTGGCTTGGCGAGCGCACTATTGCGCGTTGGTATACTATGTATGCTACTATTATTCAATGTAGGGGTTGGCTGCCCGATCCTATTGGAGGTATAGAATGGTTGGCTATGGACAATGTGGCTACTTCTATCTATATTCCTGTATATGCAGGAGCTACAGATATGCCACAGTCTTATAAAACACCGGGTCGTTCCAATGGCTTTACAAGAGAATCGGCTTGGTGGGCTTTTAATCGTTTGGGTACTTTGGCGGCACAACGTTGGGGTGATATGCGTCACGATGTAGATTCCGTATGGCAACCTATGCAAGCTGAGTTTTTTGAAAGACAAAAGTTTATAGATAAAAAAGCATTAAAGTTGTATAACCGATCTCCCGATACTTGTAAAGCTTATCTAACCAAACGCACCATCCAATTGGGGGATAAAGTGGTAGAACGTGCTTGGCAACTTGGTGATGAGTTGTGGACAAAATACGATGAAAAATTTTAGCCTTCCCATTCCCAGCCTATGTTTTGCTGCAATATTTGTAAAACAGATGCAGGTGTAGCGCTGATGGCATTCACTGTGAGTGTAGCTTTGCTATAAATGGGATGTCTTTCTTGTAAAATATTATGAAGGATATAAAAGGTCTCGGATTTGTTTTTACCGGCAATCAGAGGCCTTTTTTGTTGGTTTTTTCTCAATCTGCTATATAAGAAAGGCACCTCTGCTTTTAAATATATACTATAGCCGGTGTGTAATATAATATCCATATTGTTGTGATAGCAAGGTAAACCGCCTCCTGTGCTTATCACATGCGCTTGCGGGAGCCGAGACAATGTAAGTATAGCTTCATGCTCTATTTTTCTAAAAGCAGAGGTGCCTTGTTCTTCAAAAATAGTGGTAATACTTTTCCCTATGGTTTGGTAAATGTAGGTGTCTGTATCTATCAAAGGGTAATTGATAGAGTGTGCCAACTTGCGCCCAAAAGACGTTTTGCCACAGCCCATCATACCTACAATATAAATATGCTTTGCGGATTCTTTAGAAACACTTTTAGTGTGTTTGGGAGGCTTTGCCATGGTGCAGCTCGTAGTTTTCACAATCGCCATTACAACTACAACTTAGTTTTTTTCCTTTCCCATCCTCTAAAGAGGAACTGCAGGTTTTGGTAAACATGCCCCCTTTTTGAATAAACATTTTAATGCCAATCAAGGCAAAAGCAATGCCCATTAGTGCGATGCTTATTAGTATAAGTTTCCAGATCATTATTAAAAATTTTGAGAGGGCAAAGATACAGGATATTTTGGTTATAGTGGTAAATTTTTAGTGCCTAATGTTTAGTTAAATTGGTTTTTAACCGTTAGCATTAATAATGTTCTTTATAGCCAACAGCTAAAAGCTAATAGATAGTCTACAACTAAACGCTCACAACTAAGCACTTATAACTATAAAAGCTATTTCTTGGTAAGGTTACGGAATACATCTTCCATACTATTTTCTTGTTGCGATAGGCTAAGAATGCTTAGTTTTTGCTCTACTGCCCATGCAAATAATGCTTGTCTAATATCAGAGGTGCCTTGTGTGTGTATAAGGTATTCGTGACCTTTCAAATTTTCAATAGAGATAATGCCATCTATACTTTGCAAGGCTTTGGTATCAATAGTTTTATCAAATTCTATCTTTATATAGCCGGCGTCGGCACTTTGCATCATGGCTTTTACCTCTTGGGTACTACCTTGAGCTACCACCTTTCCTTTGTTGAGGATAATCACTTGGTCGCAGATGGCTTCTACCTCTTGCATAATATGTGTAGAAAGCAAAACCGTTTTTTCTTTACCTACTTCTTTGATGAGTTCACGGATTTCGATAATCTGATTGGGGTCTAAACCCGTAGTGGGCTCGTCTAAAATAAGCACATCAGGATTGTGGAGCAAGGCTTGAGCCATACCTACGCGTTGTCTGTAACCTTTAGACAAAGCGTTTAGTCTCTTGTTTTGTTCAGGTGACAAGCCGGTACGTTCTATCACTTTATCTATATGCGCTTTGATATTGCCTTTGATATGATATACCCCTGCTATATAATAAAGGTATTCGCGTACATACATATCTAAGTACAACGGGTTGTGTTCGGGTAAATAGCCAATGCGCTTTTTTACCTCTAAAGGTTGTTGCATTACATCAATATTGTTTATGCTTGCCACGCCTTTGGTAGGAGGGATGTAACCGCTAATAATTTTTAACATAGTGGATTTGCCTGCGCCATTAGGTCCCAATAGTGCAGTAATATTGCCTTGGTGTATATTGATGTTAATATCTTTCAATGCCCATTGTTCGCCGTAACGTTTGCTGATATGTTGAAGTTGTATTGACATGTTGTTTTTATTTTACGCGGCAAATTCGGGACGAAGAGGCCGGAGGTTCGAATCCTCTCAGCCCGACCATTTTTCTCTTCGGTCTTTTCTCTTTCCCTTTTTTATTTTGCTTTTAGTGATTTAGCTGTTAGCGTTAATAGCTGTTAGGTTTTGGGTATTAGGTTGTAATCAATTAGTAATTAGCAATTAACAATTAGTAATTGACGATTCGTAATTTATAATTCATTTCCGTCTTCCGTCTTCCGTCTTCCAACTTCCGACTCATTACCACATTACCACATTACCACATTGCCACATTACCGCATTCTCACATTACCGCATTCTCACATTCTCACATTACTTCGCTTTAGAATCTATCCAGATAGTTACCGGACCGTCGTTGGTAAGTTGTACTTGCATCTCGGCGCCAAATTGTCCTCGCCCTACTTGTTTGCCTAACTCTTGTTCCAAAGCCTCTGCAAAGGTTTTGTACATAGGTTCGGCTTGCTCCGGACGTGCGGCTTCTATATAAGAAGGTCTATTGCCTTTGCGAGTATTGGCTAATAATGTAAATTGGCTAATTAGCAAGATATCGCCCTTTATGTCTTTTACAGACAAGTTCATTACGCCCTCTTTGTCGTCAAAAAGACGCATATTAGCTATTTTTCTGCATAGATAGTCCATATCTTCTTTAGTATCTTCGTGTGTAATGCCTAACAATACCAACAAGCCTTGGTTTATTTGGCTTATAATATGGCTGTCAACACTTACTGATGCTTCTTTTACTCTTTGTATTAAGGCTCTCATATTATTTGTGTATTTTTGCGGGCTAAATTACTATAAAAAAATTAAAAAGACGGAAGACCGAAGTTGGAAGATGGAAGTGGGAAGATAATTATAAATGTAATACAGATTTAATAGCTAAAAACTTCCATCATTTATCACTTATCGCCCATCACTTATCACTTATCGCCCACTTCCCACTTCAAACTTCCATCTTCCCACTTCCCACTTAAAATATAAACAAATGAAAGAAAAACACTTTGATATACCTGAATTGGAAATATGTTGTTTCAATTTGAGTTCTGCTATGGCAGCGCAAGCTGGTGGTGCCGATAGAATAGAGTTATGTTCTGCATTGGGGGTAGGAGGGGTTACGCCTTCTGCCGGACTTATTAAGCATTGTGTGCAGCAGCTAGATATACCTGTGCATGTATTGGTGCGCCCTAGAGCGGGTGATTTTTTGTATAGTGATAAGGAGATGGCTATTATTTTGGATGATATAGCCATGTGTAAAGATTTGGGTGCTAAAGCGGTGGTGGTAGGCTTTTTGAAGGCAGATGGTAGCATAGACCAAGTCCAATTGCAGGCTGCTGTGCGTGTTGCAGAGGGTATGAAGGTGGTGTTTCACAGAGCTTTTGATATGTGCAAGACGCCTATGGATGCTATTGAGGTGTTGAAGCAATACCCGGTAGATTATCTGTTGAGTAGTGGACAGCAAGCTACGGCTTTGGAAGGCGCCTCTTTGCTTAAAGACATGCATGATGCTTGCAAAGGTAGCCAATTGAAGATTATGGCAGGGGCAGGTGTAAGGGTGCATAATATAGCCGAGTTGTCTGCTGCTACACATGCAGATGCTTTTCATATGTCTGCTCGTGTATTGGTAGAAGGAGGTATGACTTATCGCAAAACAGATGTAGGTATGGGACAGAATAGTATAAATAAGGAGTATAGCATACAAACCCACGATGCTGAGGCTATTCGTCAAGCTAAAGATGTATTACTTGCTAACAATTAGTA
>PDWI01032532.1_pt1 | contig 14773 bp, 13 predicted proteins | sample 1430891 | NCBI WGS metagenome assembly PDWI01 (sample SAMN01162508, study PRJNA174530) | Oral metagenome, whole genome shotgun sequencing project. | biome: Marine environment; feature: Marine mammal; material: Swab sample of the gingival sulcus; isolation source: swab sample of gingival sulcus... | reverse complement strand
ATCATCTTGATGCAAACTTGATTCATATACAATGTTTACAGTTTCTTTATCGTTGCTTATCCAGGCAAAATACTTTCTGAAAATAGGTACAAAGTCAGCGATAAAAGCTTTACGTATTTTATAAATTTGTGTACCGGTCTCTATCAGTTCCTTATCCCAAATTTCTAAAGCAGTGATATCAAAATATTGTTGTTGCACAAAAGATTTTAAGACAGCATTTCGTTGACTTAAAGCTTTATTGTATCTTATTAGATGATATAAATATTGTGTATCGAACTGTGCAATAACGCTGTCTAAATATTTGCGTCTCACTTCGCTATGGTTATTGATAAGATCTCTATCGTAAGGAGAGACCATTACCAAAGGAAATTGACCTATATGATCTGCCAATCGTTTGTATGCTTTGCCATTTTTTTTAAACCGTTTGTGTTTTTTTTGCGCATCGAATTGACATAGTATCTCATCTTTATTATTTGTAATATATGTGCCTTTGATACTAAAAAAATCAGCTCCGTGTTTAGTGGTGAAAATATCGGGTTGATTAAAATAGCTTTTACAAAAAGATAGATAATAAATAGCGTCTAAAATATTTGTTTTACCTACACCATTATCTCCAATAAGACAGTTGATATTAGGTGAGAATTGTATAGTGTTCTCAGTGTAATTCTTGAAATTAATTAGATGTAAATTTGTTAGATACACGCTTTTATCTGTTTTAAAACTAATAAAAAACCTTCCTAAGTCTATTAGGAAGGTTTTTTATTATATTTCATCTGTTTATTTTATCTGTCATCTTCTTTATGATATCTTCCTAATTTATAGGTTAGATTTACTTTGAAACCACCATACATATTACGTGGCTTCTCAGACCAATAATCTTTTGGTTGCCAGTTAGGTAAATCGTTCCAAGCCTCTTTTGTGGAGCTAAATAAACTCCAGCTATAAGTAGTTACCAAGTCAATGTTTAGTCTCTTAGTAGCTTTAAGCCTAACACCAGCTTCAGCATTTATCATAATATCAGCTGACTCAAAACGGTCTTTTACATCTTCTTCGTTTACTTCAACCATTTGGCCATCTATTTCAACCTGATGAGTGTAATCCCATTCTTGACCTGTTGCTACATCTTTAACTTTCCACTCTTGGTCAGCAGACATTATCATAGAATAAGAAGCACCTATACCTCCCACAAAGTTAAAGAGTCTACGGTTATCAACGTAACGTAACATCAAAGGGATACTAAAATAACTCATGTCAATAGTTCTGTATTCTTCTACATCCTTATCTAATTCTTTAAGGTAATAAGCCTTATTATCTAAAGAAGTTCCTAAGTTTAACATGGCTAAACCAATAGATACACCAAAATGATTTGAAAATTGATAACCTAAATCTATACCATAATGAGGTTTAATCATTATACGATGGTTATGGTTAGCCTGTCCCCAGCTAGGCTGTGTTACAATACCTGTTAATACTGCAGATCCGGTCACCCCAATCGTTAAACCTTTTTTGTGTGCGTAATCATAAACATCTAATTCTTGCTCTTCTTGTGCTTGTGCTTGTGCTTGTGCTTGTGCATTAGCATTTGGCATAGCTACCAAGATTGCAAATAACATTAAAATTACAGTGCTAATTTTCTTCATGATATTCTGTTTAATTTTAAAATACAAATTATATTCTTTTTAGCTCTTGAACAACAAAAACAGTGCCATTGTGAGTTGGTTTTAAATTTTAAGCGAAAAAATTTATTATTTTTTTGTTAAGGTTTTTGGTCTGAAACTCTAACTCTATGTTTTTAAATGAGATAATAAAATCGCAACCTTGTTTCCACTCGCTACAACCATAGGCGGTTTTTCCCATTATAATATGCCCTTTTTTACATTTTGGACATGTGAAATTTGAAAAATCTTCTTGATTTGAGAGTGTTTCTATTACAATTTGTTTCAAAAGGATTTTTAATTCAGCCAAAAAGTCATGCATATTATATTTCCCTTTGGCTATTTGGTTTAGTTTTAACTCCCATTGTCCGGTTAGTTCAGGCGATTTAAGCAGATGATTGGTGATACGTGCAATCAGGTCTATACCCACAGTGGTAGGGTGAATAGATTTACCTTTGCGTTCTATATACCTGCGTCTAAAAAGAGTTTCTATAATATTAGCTCTGGTAGAAGGCCGACCAATACCATTGGCTTTTAACTGTTCGCGTAAACTCTCGTCATCTATTTGTTTGCCTGCGGTTTCCATAGCGCGTAACAAACTGGCTTCTGTATAAGATTTGGGCGGTCGTGTGCGCTTAGTTTCTAAAGCCGGTTGATGTTCTCCTTGTTCTCCTTTGGTAAAACCGGGCATCACACTATTGGGTTTCTTAGTGTCTGTTTCGGTGTCTTTATTATACAAAGTACGCCAACCTTCTTTAAGTATTTCTTTACCAGTAGCTTTAAAGATGTAATCTTCTACTTTAGCCTCTACTTTGGTATTAGAGACTTCACAAATAGGCATAAAATTGGCCACAAAGCGCCGTGCAATCATATCGTATATCTCTGCTTCATCTGCACTGATGCTTTGTGCTTGTACACCGGTGGGAATAATAGCATGGTGGTCGGTTATCTTTTTATTGTCAAATACGCGTTTGGTTTTGGGCAATTTGCGCTGTAATATATCGGCTACAAAAGTTTTAAAATCAGTCAACTTTTTTAATATATCGGGCACTTTTGGATACATATCTTCGGGCAGATAAGTAGTATCTACTCTGGGATAACTCACCAATTTCTTTTCGTAAAGAGATTGCACTACTTGTAGTGTTTTGTCGGCACTAAAGCCTAGTTTTCTATTGGCTTCTACCTGCAAAGCCGTGAGGTCGAACAAATAAGGCGCATATTCTTTGCCTTTCTTCTTTTCTACCTTAGTAATGGTTAGCAGACTATTTTCTATTTCTTTCAGTACTGCCTCTGCCTTGGCTTTGTCCAAAAATTTACCCTCCTCGTAGGCAAAAACCTGTTCTCTATATATGGTTTTTATTTCCCAATAGTCTTGCTCTTCAAAATGTAGAATTTCGTAATACCGCTTTACTATCATGGCCAAAGTGGGCGTTTGCACTCTGCCTATACTCAATACCTGATTGCCTTCCCCATATTTTAGGGTGTATAATCTGCTGGCATTGATTCCCAGCAACCAATCGCTATATGCCCTGGCACTACCGGCTTGATACAACAAACTATAAGCGCTATTATCTTTCAAGTTTTCAAACCCCTCTTTAATAGCCTCTTCTGTTAAAGACGAAATCCACAAACGCTTAATGGGTTTTTTATTGCCTGCTTTATGATAGACCCATTGTTGTATCAATTCTCCTTCTTGCCCCGCATCACCACAATTGATAATAGCTTCGCAATCTTCCCTTTCTATCAATGATTTTATAATATTAAATTGCTTTATACTTCCTTCATTATCAATCAATTTAACACCAAACTTTTGAGGAATAATCGGTAAATCGCACAACCGCCACATTTTGAGTGTACTTAAATAATCTTGAGGGTCTTTGAGTGTGCAGAGATGTCCAAAAGTCCAGCTCACGCAATAACCGTTGCCCTCCAAATAGCCGTCTCGGCGTGTTTTGGCGCCTAAAATAGAAGCTATTTCTCGGGCTACACTAGGTTTCTCTGCTACACACAATTGCATTTGAGTATCTGTTTAGATATAAACATTTAAAGAATCTCGCATTTGCTCAAAATGTACCATTAAACTATCGGGCACAGGTTTGGCAGGGGTAGATTTTACTTTAAGAGGATTGATGGGCGTGCCATTTTTGAAGATACGAAAATCGAGATGAGGACCTGTGGCTAAGCCCGTAGCCCCTACATAACCTATCAAATCGCCTTGTTTAAGTTTTTGCCCGGTGTGTAATCCTTTAGCAAAACCACGCAAATGCATATATACTGAGGTATAGGTACCATTGTGTTTTATCTTTACATAATTGCCTCCGCCCCGCCTTTGGTAGCCTTTTTTTATCACTACGCCATCGCCTATGGTATATACAGGTGTGCCTGAGGCTGCCGCATAATCTACACCATGGTGCGGACGGTAAATCTTAAGCACAGGGTGGTAACGATTATGGCTAAACTTAGAGCTGATACGTTTGTAACGCAAAGGAGCTTTTAGAAAGGTTTTGCGCAATATGGGTAAAACGAGAAGCTATAATTCTATGTAAGCCCAAGGTGTCGCCATCAGCTAATATATTTTCACACAAGACTTGATAACTATCTCCTTTTTGAATACCAAAGAAGTCGATAGTCCAGCCATAAATTTCAGATAACTCATTAGCAATCTCAACATTAGCACCTTGTTCCTGTAAGCTTACCCACAAAGAATTTTGGATAGTCCCTGAAACCGTATCATAATAATATTCAATGTTTTTCTTTTTGTTCCATACTTGCAAACTGTCCTTCAAATGAAATACCACATAATTGGTGTAGTCTTTTTCGTATACCATATAAGCCGCTTGTTGTAAAGAAGTATCAGATTTGTTGTACAATATATGATAAGGTTTGTGGCTCCTCAATTTCTTTACATCAAAAATGCCTTTGGCATGCTCTACCAATTGTAATATACTTGAATAAGACACACCCTCTCTACCTAAAATCTCTGCAATATTTTCATTATTTTTCACAGTATGACTACACATTCGATAGTCCTCTTTTGGGAAACCAAATACTAATTCTTGGTTTACTTTGGCTATACTGTCTGTTTGCAGAACTTCATCTTGTTGACCCGCATTATGATTATTATCACAAGCTGCCAAGGCAAACAAAATGCTTAGCCACAGCATTATATGCAATGGGAGCAAAGAAACGATTGATTTATATGTATGATTCATAATTTGTTAATACGATAATTTGTTAATGTGGTAATTCGACAATGAGGTAATGTGAAAATATGGTAATTTGCTAATTTCCGGCATCTAATCCCTGATATCGATTTACATCTTTAGTTTTAATACGCTCTCCCCACATTACCCTCAATAAAATTGATAAAACTTTTGTTTACCACTTTATTGCCTCCGGGCGTAGGATAATTACCTGTAAAATACCAATCGCCGGGATGGTTAGGAATAGCCGCATGTAAATTTTCTACACTTTGGAAAATGACCCTTACTTTGGCTTTTACATGTGCAGGGCTTACCAATTCAGCAATTTTATCGGATATTTGCTCTGCTGTAAAAGGTTTGTAAATGTCTTTTACGTAGTTTACTATGTCTTCTTTGGGCAAATGTTCTTGTTGTTTACATTTGTCATATACCTGATTAATAATATGCTCCTGATGTGTGTCTTTAAGTAAGGCTATAGCCGCTCTAAAGGCAATAAAATCGTTGAGCTTTGCCATGTCTATACCATAACAATCGGGATATCGAATCTGCGGTGCAGAGGATACAATAATAATATCTGTAGGACCTAAACGGTCTAATATACTGATAATACTCTGTTTGAGCGTAGTGCCTCTTACTATACTATCGTCTATCACTACCAGTTTGTCTTTGCCCCTACGCACAGTGCCATAGGTAACATCATATACGTGTCCTACGAGGTCGTCTCTTTGATTGTCTTGAGTAATAAAAGTACGCAATTTCATATCTTTTACGGCTACCATCTCTGTGCGCACTTTTATATCCAGCATGTTTTCTAAAGTATTGCGGTCGGGCATTTTGTCTAAAGTAAGTAGCTTGTCTATACAAGTTTCGCGAGCAAAACGATTAAGCTCTTGCACCATGCCTTCGTAAGCTACCGCTGCGGTATTGGGAATAAAAGAAAAAACCGTATGCTCTAAGTCGTAATTGATATTTTTCAAAATCTGCTTACACATCAAAGCACCCAATTTTTTGCGCTCGGTATAAATGTCTTTATCGGTACCTCTGCTAAAATAAATACGCTCAAAAGAGCAAGCTTGATTCTCTCTTGGCGGCCATACCTCTACACACTCAAAAGTGCCATTGCACTTGATAATGATAGCATGCCCGGGGCGTAATTCTTTTACCTCTTCGGCTTTTAGATTAAAAGTAGTTTGGATAACAGGACGTTCAGACGCGGCCACTATTACTTCGTCGTCGGCATAATAAAAAGCGGGACGTATGCCATTGGGGTCTCTCATTACAAAAGCATCGCCATGCCCCAACAAACCACTTATCACATAACCGCCATCCCAATCGGCAGCCGAGCGACGCAATATTTTTTTTACATTCAGTGATTTTGAAATAGCCTCGGTAGCATCTTGCTTGCTTACACCGGCTTCTTTGTATTTACGGTATTCCCGTTCATTTTCTTCGTCCAGGAAATGACCTATCTTTTCTAACATGGTAAGTGTATCGGTGGTTTCGGTAGGATATTGACCAAAACTTACCAATCTGTCAAACAATTCGTTTACATTGGTTAGGTTAAAATTACCTGCCAAGGCCAGTGTTCTTGTTTTCCAGTTGTTTACACGCAATACCGGGTGAATACTTTTGATAGAGTTTTGCCCAAAAGTGCCATAACGCAAATGCCCCATAAACACTTCACCGGTAAATCGCATATTGTGCTTGAGCCATTGTACATCGGTAAGTCTCTGAGGGTGTTCTTTTTCTAGTTTTTGCAGCGGATGATATACATTGGCAAATACGTCTTTCAGAGGGGTGTGAGAATTGGAACGTTCTCTATCTATGTAATATTTGCCCGGTGGCAAATGCAATTTTACAGAGGCGATACCTGCCCCATCTTGCCCTCTATTATGCTGTTTTTGCATTAAAAGATGCATTTTGTTTAAGGCGTAAAAGGCTGTACCATATTTATTTATATAATACTCTAAGGGCTTTCTTAGTCGCAATAAAGCTATGCCGCATTCATGTTTTATCGAATCACTCATACTTCCGCTGTAAAATGAAAATTAATGAGGTGCAAAGGTAAGCTTTTCTGTGATGCTTTTATACATAATCCTCTTAAAAAGTATTATTGATATATAAGTCTATATATACAAAATTAACCCGCAATATTTACCAAGTAATCTATTGCAGGTTAATTTGGGGGAGTTGTAAAAATCTAAATGTCTACTTAGTCTGCTAATAATTTATCAGCCATGGCATCTGCCAATTTTATAAGTTCTTCGAACTTATCAGTCTTTAAAGCGCCTTTTTCTTCAATAGGTTCGTTTACCAGTTCCCATTTGATTTCCTCGGCAAAGGCGTTAAGTTTTTTTACACCACCACCACTCCATAAGAAATTACCAAACACACCTAAATAATGGTTTTTGGGTTTCATCTCCAATATGGTAGATAATACAGTTTCTACATTGGGGAATACCGAACCGTTGTAGGTGGGTGTGCCTACTATAAAGCCTTTGTATTTGAAAATATCGTTGACCACATATGAGGGGTGTGATTTGGAAGCATCGTGAATACGAATATTTTTAATACCTCTTTCTGCCAATCGGCGAGCAATCACTTCTGCCATTGTCTGCGTGTTGCCATACATAGAACCGTATAAAATCACGACGCCGGTTTCTGTTGTATAAGTGCTCCATTTTTGGTATTTAGACAAAATCCAATCCAAATTACTACGCCAAATAGGTCCATGTGTAGCGGCTATCATTTTAATATCCAGGGGTGCTAATTTTTTGAGGGCACGTTGGGTTTGGGGACAGTATTTACCTACAATATTGGTAAAATAGCGCATGCTTTCTTCTTCAAAGAAGTTGAGATTGGTCTCATCGTCGAACACACCGCCGTCTAAAGTACCGTAACTACCAAAGGCATCACCCGAGAATAAGGTTTTGGTAGATTCTTCATAGGACACCATGGTCTCCGGCCAATGCACCATAGGGATCATCTGAAATTGAAGGGTGTGTTTCCCCAATGTCAAAGTATCATTGTCTTTTACTTGAAGCGTATTAGCTGTTCTGGCACCAAAACTCTCGGTAAATTCAAAGGTTTTTTTATTACCTACCAACACTATATCGGGATACCTTTGCATAATGCTTCTTAATGCTCCCGAATGATCGGGTTCCATATGATTGATGATCAAATAATCAATCTTTTTTTTGCCAATAATACGTTCTATGGAATCAAAAAATTCATCTATAAAATTTCTTTCTACAGTATCTACCAAGGCTATCTTTTCATCCACAATGAGGTAAGAATTGTAGGAAATACCATGGGGAATAGGCCAAATATTTTCAAAGAGGTGGGTCTTCCTATCGTTGCATCCCACATAGTAAATGTTGTTTGATAATTTAATGTCTTGCATAGTTTTTATGTATTATAAAGTTGCGCTTTCAGTGGCTATTTGTTTATCTACTTTTTTTACCAAGCCTTGTAGCACTTTGCCAGGACCCACTTCTACAAAATAGTCGGCACCGTCGGCTATCATGTTTTTCATAATTTGTGTCCAACGTACGGGAGCTGTCAATTGTTTTACCAAATTGTCTTTGATAAGGGCTGTGTCTGTAGTGGCTTGTGCCGTTACATTTTGATAGATAGGACAAATACCCTTAGATATTTCTGTTTCCTCTATGGCTTTTGCCAACTGCACGCGAGCAGGTTCCATCAAAGGAGAGTGGAAAGCACCACCTACATTTAGAGGCAAGGCACGTTTGGCGCCAGCTTCTTTCAAACGTTCGCAGGCGATATCTATACCTGCTTTGCTGCCCGATATTACCAATTGTCCGGGACAGTTATAATTGGCGGGCACCACTACTTCTGCTATATCGCCACACTACTTCTGCTATATCGCCACACACTTTTTCTACGGTTTCGTCGTCTAATCCAATAATAGCAGCCATGGTAGAAGGTTCTAACTCACAAGCTTTTTGCATAGCCATAGCACGTTGCGACACCAAACGCAAACCATCTTCAAAACGCATACTTTTGTTAGCCACCAAGGCACTAAACTCACCCAAGCTATGTCCGGCTACCATATCGGGTCTAAAGTTGTTACCTAAAAGATGCGCCAAAATCACACTGTGTAAAAAGATACTAGGTTGGGTTACTTTGGTTTGACGAAGGTCTTCGTCTGTGCCGTCGAACATAAGGTCTGTGATAGAAAAACCCAGCACTTCGTTGGCTTTTTCAAACATTTGTTTGGCTTCTTGAGACTGCTCGTATAGGTCTTTGCCCATACCTACATATTGGGCACCTTGCCCGGGAAAAACGTATGCTTTCATCTGTCTGTATTTTTTATTGATTTAGCGATTGTCCTTTAGCTTTTAGCTGTTGGCTTTTTAAAATGCTAACAGCTAAAAGCCAATAGCTAAAAGCTGATTTCTATTATCTTCTATCGCCCAAGAAACGCAATAAGAACAAGAATAAGTTGATAAAATCGAGGTAAAGAGTCAAAGCACCCATAATGCTCAATTTTTCTGTGTCAACACCTTCGTATTCGCCTATGTTAGCGCCTATGCGTTTTAGTTTTTGTACGTCGTAAGCGGTTAATCCGGTGAAGATAAGTACGCCTAAGATAGAGATGATATAATCCATAGTGCCACTGTGTAAGAAAAAGTTAACAACACTGGCAATAATAATACCAATAAGCCCCATCATAAGAATAGAACCAAATTTGGTAAGATCTGTTTTAGTAGTCCAACCCAATACAGCCATAGTAGCAAAAGTACCTGCGGTAATTGCAAAGGTGGTAAAGATAGAAGCACCTGTATAAGCCAATAGGATAAAACTCATACTCATACCCATAAGTACACTAAAGCCAAAGAACAGGGATACTAAAGTGGTGCGCGACATGGTTTGAAACTTCATGCTCATAAAGAAAACAAAGCCTAAGGGTGCTAACATGACTATCCATCCTAAGATGCTCATGCCGCCCTCAGCAGTTACTAATAAGCTCAATAGGGAGGGGCTAGAAGCAAAAAAGTAAGCTGTAACGGCTGTAACCGTCATCCATGTAAACACACGGCTCATAAAGCTGCTAGTTACTGCTGTTGTCTTTTTTTCTATGGCCTGAAATCCTTGGCCATTATTCCATTCTTGATTGTTTTGTATGTTCATAATTTTTATATTGGTGATAAGTGATAGGCGATGAATGATAAATGATAGGTGATAAATGATGAGCGATAAGCGATGACAAATTTGCACTTATCAGTTTAATAAATTCGTTACGTGTTTCTTGATTGCGAAAAGCACCCGTAAAATCAGAAGTAGTGGTTACACTATTTTGTTTTTGTACGCCTCGCATAGACATGCAAAGGTGTTTGGCTTCTATTACCACAGCTACGCCCAAAGGATTTAGGGTTTCTTGAATACAGTCTTTTATCTGTGTGGTCAAACGCTCTTGCACCTGTAAACGACGCGCAAAGGCCTCTACCACACGGGCTATTTTACTGAGTCCGGTAATATAACCGTTGGGGATATAAGCTACATGCGCTTTGCCAATAAAAGGAATCATATGATGCTCGCATAGAGAGTACAACTCTATATCTTTCACGATAACCATCTGACGGTAATCTTCTTTAAACATGGCCGATAAAAGAATTTCCTTGGGGTCAACATCCATGCCTTGGGTCAAAAACTGAATAGCTTTACCTACACGCAAAGGTGTTTTCGAAAGTCCTTCACGCTGAGGGTCTTCGCCAATCAGTTTTAAAATTTCCTTATAATGATGTTCTAATTTTTCTAATTTTTCAGGATTCCACTGTTCTATTTTTTCATAATCTATCATGCGCTCTATTTAAATAATGCGGCGGCAAAGGTACGCAAAATAATAATGTGCTAATGAGGGAATTTGCTAATTTGCTAATGCGGAAATTTGTTAATGTGACAATGTGATAATATGGCAATGTGATAATTGTGATAATGCGGTAATTTGATAATGTGATAATATGGTAATGAGTCGGAAGATGGAAGTTGGGAGTCCGAAGACCGAAGCAAAACAAGTTGTTAGTTTTTAGTGCTTAGTTTTAAGTTGACCTGAATTATTTAACTAAGAACTTAATACTTATAACTAAAAACTATATAACGCTTACAGCCTAAAGCATATAGCTAACCATTAAATTTAGCATGAAACATTTTTATATTACTTCAAATGCCCATCTGTTTTTCTTAGACCTTGCCTTTTGATAATTTTAATACTTCTATGGTCTCGAAAAGGGTAAAAACGATATAATTGATAAAAAAGATAAGGATAAAGGCTTTGGCATCTGCTTTATTGAGCAAAACATATACTACTATTACAGATAAGGATAGTAATAAACGTATAGTAGTGCTCAGCATAAACATGGTGATAAGTTTTTGTATGTTTTTTTGTATCTGTTTCCATATCAATCGGTAGGTGATAATATCTAAAGCTACAAAAAACAAAGCGGTAATCCACCATGCGCTACTTACCCACATGGGGTTTATTATAAGGCTCAATCCCCATTCTATGCCTATGATTATAAGGCTGAAAATCAGTAATTTTTTTAAGTATTTGAAATAAATAGTTTGCATAATTTAAATTAATGAGGTAATGTGGTAATTTGACAATGTGGTAATTCGGTAATTAAGAATTAAAAATGAAGAAACGAAGTTCTGCGTAACCTATAAGACTGAAGATATAAATAATTATTAATTTTTCATTCTTCATTCATTACTTGATAACTTTTCACTTTTTCTTTATCACATCTTTTATACCGATATAAATAGCTATGGCAACAGATAATATACTAAATAGGATAACAAACAGCGGAAAGCCCCAATCGAGGTATTCGTCTAATTTAAAGCCTCCAAAAGTACCCAACACAATAATAAGCATCATTTGGATACCTATGTTGGAATATTTCACATAATCTTTTAGCCTGTTCTTATTATTTCTTTTTGGTATTTGCATTTGTATTTTGCATCACACATTTGTGTATATTAAGCGTAGCACCTTCTTCTACAGTTATTTTGCCAACTTGTATATTGCCTGTAAATATGCCTTTGGTGCCAATGCTCAATAAGTTATTTATTTCTATATCTCCGGTAAGAGTGCCGTGTAAATCCAAATCATTACATTTGATATCACCTTCCATAGTGGCATGTTCTGTAATTACTACTTTGCCTTCGCTTTCTAATTGCCCTTTGAAACTACCGGCAAGTCTAAAATCACCTACAGCCTTTATTTCTCCACTCATTTCAGAGCCTTCGCTAATGCTATTTATAGCGCCATTTTGTTGTTTGTTCTTCTCTTTCTTCATCATTTACATTGTAGTCTGCAAAATGTTTGTACAATCACTTTATTCAGGCTTAAGATATACCTTGTTAAAGAACTGCATATACTTATCTATATTTTTATCTTGATACAAAATAGGGTAATTCTCTGTATTTATAATAAAGGCAGTATAGCCATTAATAAGGCCATCAGGGAATACATATATACTACCGGTAATAGCCCTATAATACCGCATAGCATCGTTGGCATTACCAAATCTGTTTACAGTAATCATTTCTGTGCTATCGTTAAACATAAGGCTACTTGTACTTAAGTTTTTAATAGCATGTTCCTTCTTATTGTAATCCGATATTCTTATTTTAGTAGCATTTACATTTATTTGTCTATTATCTAACATCAGCACAAAATAATGCTCAGCTTCGGGTTTGTTAGCATAGGTGCTCATAGCTTCTTTGGCCAACTCTTTAGCTGCTTTTTCTTCTTCTGTAAGCTGATGATCCGGATCGTATAAGCCCATATTTTGCAATATGTTTTTGGCTAAATCAGTCACTTCATCTTGTGGGTATAGTTCTATCAGTTTTTCAAGATGTACAGTCATAGAATCTGTAACATCTGTTTTGGCCATAGATATCGCTTTTAGATATAAAAACTTAGGTGCCAATGGATCCGATTCTTCCGACGCCAATGCTTTGTTGGCATTGTGTACCACAGTAGTGTATTTGCCTTCTTGATAGGCTTTAAATGTTTTTTCGTATAGTGTTTTTGTGTAGTTGTGTTTCTCTTGCAAGGCTACAAGGTAGTTCGGGTCTTTCAATAGTTTGGCATAATCACTATCGGGATATTTATCTAAAATAAGTTGTTTATAGTGTGCCATTTCTGTTTGGTCGGGTACAGACTCATACAATAAATATAATTGATAATAAACCTGTGAACTTAGTTCGTGCTCATCGGGATTACGATATACAAAATCGGAGAAAGTACTTGTAGCTTCAGGAAATTGATGCAGACTTTCTTTGTAAATAAAACCTGCATTGAATAAGGCTTGGGATATTTTTTTGTTTGAGACCGCTATTTGTTGTGGGCTAAACGGTAGGTTCTGCAGATAATAGTTGCGTTCTTTGGGGTCGTTGCTCTTGGGAATTATTTGGGTGGAATCTATTGTGGCTTGGAGGCTGTCCGGCAATGGTTCTTCGTCTTCCTCATTAAAAGCAATTTCTGTAGGTCTTTTGTTGCTCAAACGCCAATTGTCTTCTAACTTACGATTGCCCCAAGTGGCTTTAAAAGCTGAAAAACCTGTGCTTTTGGCTTGTTGGTTATAAAAATACCAACCGCCACCGCCACCGCCAGGAGTAGGGAAGCCTCCCAGACTACCCATGCCACCGGGATTCATTCTGCCTTCAGCAATGGCTTCTTGTTTTAGGCGTTCTTCTTCTGCAGCAGCCTCTTCAGCTTCTATCACTATGGCAATTAGCGAGTCTATCTTAGCATTTAAAATGTCTTCGGGCAAGCTAGCCATATATTGCAAAGAGTCTTCTTCTTGTACAATGGTTAGGTTTTGTACCAATTCGGCAATAGTAGCTGTTTGGCGTTTTACAGATTCGTAATTAGGATAGGTTTCGGGCAAAAACTGCATAGCTGTATCGTAATACAAACTGCTGCGCTTAAAATCCTTATCATCGTAATACAACTTGGCAGCCTCAAGCGAAGATACTGCTTTTTGAAATTCATTTTCTACGCTAGAAGCCACAGACAGGCGCAAATAATTAATCGCTAATGCAGTATCAGGTTCAGCTATGGCTAATTCAGATAATGCATAATAAATTTGGTCTTTATAGTTCTTATTTTTGGCATCTTTGAGCATACGTTTGAGGCTTTTGGCAAGCGATTTGCGATCTGCACTGCCACTGGCTTTGTATAGCTGTGCCAAATTCATTTTGGCATTAAATATCATTTTGTATTCCGTGCTTTTGCGCATCACGGTTTTGTACATGTCAATGGCTTCTTGTGTTTTGCCTTCTTGTTGGTATATTTGTGCCAATATATATTTCATACGCAAACTAAAATTGCGTTTGTGTACTTCTTCCAAGGCTCTTTTTAAGAAAGGAATAGCTTCTGTCGCTTTACCTTCTTTGATATACATATCTGCATATACAGGGTCTATGCCTCGTTCTATATATTTTTGCATTTTTACACGTCCTATTTTAGTATCTAACATTTCTAAATAGGTAGCGGCTTTTGGGTAACGTTTGAGTTCTATATAGGTCTTGGCCAACCAAAACATGGCTTCGTATTGAATAGGGTCGTAGTGGTACTTTTTAGTGATAAACTCAAAGGTCATGCGTGCACTTTGAAATTCATGTTTGTAGAAATAGGCTTTACCTATAAGCAAATAACTCTTAGGTACCCATTTGCAACGTTCTCTGTTTTTAAACCACATGCTATGGCGTTGTGCAGCAATAGAGCCTTTTTCTATGGCTCTGTCTGCATAAGATGCCATACTTTGTCCGTCTGCTTCTTCTCCGTAATTATAAACCGGAAGAATAAGATTGTGGTTGTCAAGGTCTTTCTTTTTAGCTGCTCTAACACCTTCTTTTATGCTTTCATTACCATTCCACCAGCCA
>PDWI01006406.1_pt1 | contig 14774 bp, 13 predicted proteins | sample 1430891 | NCBI WGS metagenome assembly PDWI01 (sample SAMN01162508, study PRJNA174530) | Oral metagenome, whole genome shotgun sequencing project. | biome: Marine environment; feature: Marine mammal; material: Swab sample of the gingival sulcus; isolation source: swab sample of gingival sulcus... | reverse complement strand
ATTAAACAATATTTTGCATATGAATTATCAAAGTTATATGAACTATCGGAGGATTTATTAGATGAACGGTACAGTAAAATGGTTTAATGCAGAAAAAGGTTTTGGTTTTATTACTTCTGAAGAGGGAAATGATGTATTTGTACATTTCTCACAAATCAACAAAGAAGGATATAAAACACTTGATGAAGGTGAAAAAGTAACTTTTGATGTTGCTGAAGGTCCTAAGGGTCCACAAGCTGAAAATGTAACATCTGTAGAGTAATTTTTTAACAATTCAGGATGTAAGGCGTCCCAATGGGACGCCTTTTAAACGTCAAAATATGCCAACGTAGCTCAGTCGGTAGAGCGGTTCACTCGTAATGAACAGGTCGTGGGTTCGATTCCCTTCGTTGGCTCCAATTTCTTGTTTATATCAGATGTTTCATATATAATAAAAAGTAATAAATTAATAGTTGATGCGTAAAATACATTTTCAGCGGGAGGAAAATGTTGAGTAAATTTGTAATTAAAAAAAGTGGACAACTTAAAGGTAAAATAAAAGTTGGAGGTGCTAAAAATTCAGTTTTAGCGCTTTTGCCTGCAACATTATTAAATTCGGAAGTTTGTATAATTGATGAGGTGCCTAATCTAAAAGATGTGTCTGTTATGACTGACTTACTTAGAGAAATTGGTGCTAAAGTTGAATATATAGATAGCGAAAAAATACAAATTCAGGCGAATTGTCTGAAAAGTCATGAGGCTTCATATGAATTAGTTGAGCAGATGAGGGCGTCGTTTTATGTAATGGGACCTCTGCTTACTAGATTTGGTATCGCTAGAGTTGCAAAACCAGGGGGTTGCGCTATTGGAACACGACCAATAGATCTTCATTTAAAGGGATTTGCAGCACTTGGAGCTGAAATTGATGAAACTTTAGAATACGTTGAAGCTAGATGTGAGGGTAGACTTAAAGGTGCTAAAATATATTTGGATTATCCCAGCGTAGGGGCTACTGCAAATATTATGATGGCGGCTACTTTAGCTGAGGGTATGACGCATATCGAAAATGCCGCTGAAGAACCTGAAATTATAGATTTGGCAAATTTCTTAAATAAGATGGGTGCATCTATTAAAGGTGCTGGTACTGATACTATTAGAATTAACGGAGTTGAAAGTTTATATAGTGCTGAACACGTTGCCATACCCGATAGGATTGAAACTGGAACATATATGGTTGCTGCTGCGATAACGGGTGGAGATTTATTAATTGAAAATGTAATGCCAAGTCATTTAAAACCAATTACCGCTAAACTTAGAGAATGCAATGTCGAGGTAGAAGAATATGAAGATTCCATTCGTGTGATAGGTTCAAATGAAATTGTATCGGTTGATGTAACTACATTGCCGTATCCAGGCTTTCCTACGGATATGCAGGCTCAGTTTATGGCACTCATGACTTGTGCAAATGGCGTTAGTGATATAAATGAAACAGTTTTTGAAAATAGATTTATGCACGTAGCCGAATTAAATAAGATGGGTGCAGATATTGAAATTCAAGGTCATAGTGCAATTGTTAAGGGAATTGATAAACTAAAGGGTGCAAAAGTTAGAGCGACTGATTTGCGTGCAGGTGTAGCACTCGTTTTAGCGGGGCTTGTGGCAGAAGAAACTACGGAAGTTTTGGATATACGACATATTGATAGAGGATATGTCAGGATAGAAGATAAATTAAATGCAGTTGGTGCAAATATTCAAAGAGTAGAAGATTAATGATTTGATTATCATATATGAAAAGGTGATGTTATGTTAGGATTTGGAGTGGAAATAGGTATTGATTTAGGAACTGCAAGTGTATTGGTGTATATCAAAGGTAAAGGAATAGTGTTGCAAGAACCCTCGGTAGTAGCTATCGATAAAAATACGGATAAAGTTCTTGCGGTTGGCTCTGAAGCTAGAAAAATGCTTGGAAGAACTCCAGGGAATATCGTGGCGATACGCCCTTTAAAAGATGGCGTTATATCCGATTATGAAGTTACAGAAAGAATGCTCAGGCATTTTATAAATAAAACTTGTGGTAGAAGAAGATTTTTTAAACCGAAGATTATTGTATGCGTACCAAGTGGAGTTACAGAAGTTGAAAAAAGAGCCGTTATAGACGCTACAATAGAGGCGGGTGGAGGAAGAACATTTTTAATAGAAGAACCCATTGCCGCTGCAATAGGTGCTGGCCTTGATATTACTAAGGCAGATGGAAATATGGTTATAGACATTGGCGGTGGAACTGCAGATATAGCCGTGATTTCATTAGGTGGAATAGTTGTAAGCAAATCCATCAAAGTTGCTGGAGATAAATTTGATGAAGCGATAATTAAATATATGCGTAAGGCTCATAATCTTCTTATTGGAGAACGTACTGCTGAAGAATTAAAGATGAATATAGGGACTGCTTATAAGAGAAATAAAGCGATAAAAATGGATTGTCGTGGTAGGGACTTGATAACTGGACTACCTAAAAATATATCAGTTGGTAGTGATGAAATGCTAGTTGCGTTGCAAGAAACCGTTAATGCTATAAGCGATGCCGTTCATGCCGTGCTTGAAAAGACTCCTCCAGAATTGGCGTCTGACATTAGTTCAAGAGGGATTGTGATGACAGGCGGAGGAGCTTTATTAAATGGTCTTAATACATTGCTTCAAGAAAGAACAGGGATTCCGACATATATAGCCGAGGATGCGGTTTCATGCGTTGCAAAAGGTACAGGAATGTCATTAGAACATCTTGATATTTTAGAAAAGTCTATGATAACCAATAAAAAAGTTATGAAAGGCTATTAGGAGCGGTGTGAGTAGTATAATGGTTGTCTTGTATAAATTTTAACAAATTAAAAGAGGAAGATTATGAAATTTGGCGTAAAGAATATAGGAAAAATAAGTCAAGCGTGTATTGAGATAAATGGGATAACTGTTATCGCCGGTGAAAATAATACTGGTAAAAGTACGATTGGAAAAGCACTATATTCTGTATTTAATAGCCTATATAGACTTGATGAATTTGTGGTTGAAGAAAAAGTTAAAAGTTTTGCTAATATTTTAAGAAAATATTGTCGTGAAAATCATATAAGAGATGAAGAAGATGATATATTTGGAATCTTTTCTGATAGTAGAATTGATAAAATACCATATGAACAATTTGCTGAAGAATTGTATAAAAAGCAAAGTTTTTATAAAAGTTTTGATATACAAGAAACGGTTATAACAGACTATATAATCGAATTTCTAAAGAACTACGATGCAAATATACAAGAATATATCAATTTAGATGATACTGAAAAATGTGCAGATGAAATTTTAAGACGGATTATGATAACTGATAAAAGAAGTGCTGGTATTAGAATTAAAAGAAATTTGAATGAGGAATTTGAAAATCAGGTAGTTCGTTTAGGGACAGACGATAGTGCTGAAATAAATTTATTTATAAAAAATCAACAACTGACTATTATATATCAAAAAAATGAAGTTGAAACAGTAGAGGGATTATTTCCTTTGAAAACGGAATTAGTGTATATTGATGATCCTTTTGTTTTAGATGCTTTAGGTGGTATAGATTTATTTTTTGAAGTCTCTGAACATAAAAGGCATTTAAAAAGATTATTATCGAGAAGTAGGTTTAATGGTGCTGTAGATGAGATAGCGGCAAATGATAGAATAAAAGCTATATATGCTGCAATAGCTCAAGTTAGCAATGGTAATGTAGCAGAAGAATCCAGTGAATGGATGTATCAAGAAGATGGAAAATCGTTCACATTATCTAATTTGTCAACTGGATTAAAGACATTTGTTATCATAAAACAATTATTATCAAATGGAGTCATAGAAAATAATGGAGCCATTATACTCGATGAACCTGAAATACATTTACACCCTAAGTGGCAGTTGATTTTTGCAGAAACCATTGTACTTATTCAAAAAGAATTTAATTTACACATTTTAATAAATACACATAGTCCATATTTTTTAGATGCTATAGAGGTATATTCTAAAAAACATGGAATAAATGAAAAATGCAAGTATTATTTATCTTGTCAAGATAGTGTTGAAGGCACGTACACTTTCAAAGACGTAACGGAATGCACAGAAGAAATTTATTCATTGTTAGCGGCTCCTTTTCAAAATTTAGAGGATGATGAGTGGCAATGAAAGAATTAGATGAAGTTTTGAATTATGATATATTTAAAAGTAATTATAAAACACTGAAGGATATATCGATAGATAAGGCTAATAATGAATATTTAGTTAATGCACAGATACAAGCGGTTGATTTTGACAAGATTAAAGATGATTATCATAAAAAAATTGGCATTAATTCAGGATGCACTAAGTCCGCAGATGCTTTAATGATAAATTGTGATGAAATTTTAATGATAGAATTTAAAAATGGTGAATTGAAAGATTTTTGGGCTATCAAGGAAAAAATGCTCCATAGTCTAATAATGTTTTGTGATATAACAGACAAAACAACAAAATTTACTAGAAAAAATATGACTTTTATTTTAGTTTATAATGAAGAAAAAAATAAAAGCAAATATGAAATAAGAACGAAATACGGAGATAAAATAAAAAAACCGTTGGTGAGATTTGGTTTAAATAAATTTCCTCAATCTTTTTATAAGGAAATAAGAACTATGACAACTGAGCAGTTTGAAGAGTTTATAATTGAAAGAGTGTAATGATGAAAAAGCAGTTAAGACAGATGGTGCTAATATCATATGATGTTGTAGCAATATTATTATCAGTCTTTATTTCGTTTTATATTAGATTTGATGCAAATTTGTTAACTGATGTATCTATGAAAGGATACTTGGACGAGTTAGCTCCTCTTATTATTACGATTATTTTGATAAAAATTATTATACTTTATGCTCTTAATATGTATTCGTCCTTGTGGAAATACGCTTCTTTTGAGGAGGCTATCCAGATAGTTATAGCTTCGGGGTTTGCTACGACTGCCTTTATGGGGTATATGCTTATTATGAGACATAATCTACCTAGAAGTATATATATTATAACTTTTGGGGTGGATACCGTTTTATTTGCTATTATACGGCTTAGTTATAGAACTTTAAGAGTGTTTAAAGAAAGAAGGACATTTGGAGTAGCGGAAATAAAAAATGTTATGATAGTCGGTGCGGGGCAAGCGGGAGCGACAATTATAAAAGAACTAAAAATTCATACTGAACTAAAAAGTCGTCCAGTAGCTCTTGTGGATGATGATGAGTCAAAAATAGGACAGACTCTTAATGGAGTTCCTGTTGTAGGGACTAGATATAGTATAAGGGAGTATGTCAAAAGATATGATGTCGACCAAATCATTATTGCGATACCTAGTTGTGATAAGATAACATTAAAGGATATTATAAATGAAGCTAGTCAAACAAATGCAGAACTTAAAATCGTTCCTGGTATTTATGAACTCATTGATGGAAAAGTAGATGTATCAAAACTTAGGGATGTTGAAATTTCTGATCTTCTTGGAAGGGAAGAAGTAGAATTAGATAATAGCGTAATGAAGGATTATATTTCGGGCAATACAGTTATGGTAACAGGTGGGGCTGGCTCTATTGGTTCTGAATTATGCAGGCAAATATCAATTTTTAATCCTAAGCGGTTGATAATCCTTGATAATTATGAGAATAATACCTATTTATTAGAATTAGAACTTAGAAAAGTTTATCCAGAAATAGATATTGTATCAATAATAGCAAATATACGAGATAGAGAAAGAATATTTGAAGTTGTAAAAAAATATAAGCCTTATTTGATATTTCATGCAGCAGCTCATAAGCACGTTCCACTTATGGAAACATCACCTGTGGAGGCAATTAAAAACAATGTTTTTGGGACGAAAAATGTCATGGATGCGGCAGAAAAATATGGTGTAGTTAAATTTATAATGATAAGCACAGATAAAGCCGTAAACCCCGCAAATGTAATGGGTGCAAGTAAACGAATTGCCGAAATGATGATTCAGACTAGAAAAAACCAGGGCACTAAATTTGTGGCAGTAAGATTTGGGAATGTGCTTGGTTCAAATGGCTCAGTTATTCCTATATTTAAAAAGCAAATAGAAGAAGGTGGACCTGTAACCGTTACTCATAAAGATATTGAGAGATATTTTATGACGATACCTGAGGCGTGTAAACTTGTTATTCAGGCTAGTAGATTTGCTAATAATAATGAAATATTTGTTCTTGATATGGGAGAACCTGTAAAAATAGTAACTTTAGCAGAAAATCTTATTAGACTTTCTGGATACAGACCGTATGAAGATATAGATATAGTGTTTACAGGACTTCGCTCAGGTGAAAAAATGTTTGAAGAACTTATATTAAATAAGGAAAATTCAATTAAAACAGAAAATGAGAAAATATTTATAGAAAGGCCTGAAGAGATTAAGCTAGAAGATATAAATAAAATGCTTAGCGAGTTTGAAGATGCTTGTGATGAAAATAATGGCGACAAAGTAAAGGAAGTTTTAAAATCATATATAAAAACATATCATTAATTTTTTTGTAATTTGAAGTTAATATTAATAATGCTATATTATGTTAAAATATTTGTATAAAAATGCATTGTGTTCGGAGGATAAAATGGAAAATCAAAATTATGATAGACAATATAATGAGGAAATAAGTATAAAAGAACTTTTGATGACGTTGTGGAATGGGAAAAAGTTAGTAATAGGTATTACTATTGGTTGTATAGTTTTATCTGCTATTTATACTTTTTTTATTGCAAAACCAGTTTATGAGGCGACTAGCGAACTTATTATACAACCATCTACGGAGATTTCAACAAGGTATGGTACATATGTATTTCCATCATCAAATCCAAAAGATTATATAAATTATATACTTAGCAATGATGTTTTAAGTAGGGTTATAAAAGAAGAAAATTTGGATATGACTATTGATAAATTTAAAGAAAAGATTAGTGTTAAACAAGATAAGGAAAAAGGGGGGCGGGAGCAGACGGTTAGATTTTTAATTACAACACAGGCGAACACATCACAACAAGTATTAAATATAAATAATGTTTTGGTGAGCGAGTTCATTGCTATGCAAAGAATTATATATAAGAATTATGCAATAGAAAATTTTATTGATAGGTTTGAAAAAAATATTGATGAAACGGGGATTTCAATTAAAAGTCAAGAAATACTTCTTAAAGAACGTAAGGAATTATTAAATTCTATACCTCCTATTTATACTCTGCAAAAATCTCTTTTTAATGACCCAGAAACTGCTGCAACATATGCTGATAAGTTTGATTTGGATTTGAATAAATTATCTCAAGCTATGTTAGTTGAAGAATATGCTAGAGGGATATATTTGAATTTAGAAGAAATATGTATAAATACAGAAAATAGCTTAATTGAGTTAAAAGAAAATTTAAGGACTAAAAAAGAAAAGTTGGACGACTTATATATCGAGCATAAAAATATACAAAAGGCTTTAGAAATAAATGATTTTGATGAAGTGTTTAATAATAAAGCAGATGTGTTTAAAAATAAGGTTATGGTTGTATCTCCAGCGATTGAACCTAAAGAACCTGTAAAGCCTAGAAAGGCTATAAATTTAATAGTTGGGATGGCTTTAGGAATTATTTTGGGTGTTTTTGTAGCGTTATTTGTGGCTTATTGGAAAAATAATTAGAAATTATGTAGATGTTTTAATAGATAAAGGTAGATAAAGGTAGATTGAAAGATTTGTTCGGATTAAGTGGGTTTATGATGGATTTATTTGAAAGTTTATAATAAGATGTAGATTTAATAAAATGAAATATTATTTTAGGTGGTAAAATGGCAAAGACAAAAAATAAAAATAAAATAAAAAAAATAAATAATGATTTTTCTGGGTTGGGCTTTATCAAATGGATTCCTTTTATACTATTTGTTAATGTGATGCCGTTTATAGTTAAGATGCATATGACTAAAATTCACGGACCATTTGAAGACTGGATGCCACCTGAAACAGAATATATGGACGTGTTTGGCTATTACAAAATGATAATTCTTTATACTTGTGCGACTCTTGCTGTTTTGTGGTTATTCGTTGAATATATGAATACAAATTATAACAAAGTGAACTATCCAGAAGGAACTACTATTAAGAATTTTTTTAAAACAAGTCCAGAAAATAGAGTTGCAAAAATTTTTTATAAGAAAGATATTATAGTGTTTCTTATCATAGGATTGATGATTTTATCAAGTCTTTTTTCGCAGTATAAGCCAGTAACTTTCTTTGGTTATAGAGAAAGATTTTTAGGTCTTTTTTCATGGCTTAGTTTTTTTATTATGTTTTTTTATATTCGACAAATCATAAAAGATAAAAAAGATTTACATTTTGCCGTTGGTTCACTTATGGTAACAGGACTATTTCTTGGAATTATAGGTGTTATGCAGTCTATGGGACATGACCCGTTTAGAATGGATTTTTTTAAGTCTATGATTGCCACTAAGGAAATAGTTCAAAATAATATGTTAGATTCTATTCAGTTTACTTTTTCGCCTACTAGAGTTTATATGACATTGTATAATCCTAACAATGTTGGGGTTGTGGTTGCAGGGCTAGCGCCTGTTGGAATATATGGTGCTATATATGGGAAAAATAAAATTTATAAATTGATAGGTGGAGTTAGCGCGGTATTATTATTGATTAGTTTGTGGCGTTCGGAGTCTAGGGCGGGGATAGTGGCTATTGGATTATCAGCTGTAATTACTATGATCATGTTTTGTTTTAGCAAATTAAAATTCGGTAAAAAGTTTTCAAAAATTGTAGTTTTAATTTTGATGCTATGTATATTTTTTTCTGGGGTGTTTTTATTAAATAAAGTAATATCTAAAATAATAATAAGTGATCAGCAAAATCTTTTTTATAAATATGTATCAGATATAGATATTAAAAAGAATATATGTGAAGTTGTTTATGAAAATAAAAAAATTATAATTAGTTATGATATTAATAATATAGGTGAGTTGTGCAATATTAGTGATTACGAAGGTAATGAGATTCAATTTAAATCACAAGAAGATGGTTACTATACTATATTTGATGATCTTCCAGAAAAGTTTAAAATTAGATATGGAAGTTTAATGGATGATATTTACTTGGAATTAAAAATGCCATATGTAGGGACTCTGTATTTAATGATGACAGAAAAAGGATTTTATTTTATAAATTCATTTGGTAATGTAATATCAAACGAACATGTTCCTAGCATAGGGTTTAGAAATCATCAAAAAATCGCTTCAGGGAGAGGATATATATGGTCTAGATCAATTCCGATTTTAGAAAAAAGAGTAATTTTGGGTGTAGGTTCAGAGTGTTATCCTTATATATTTCCTCAAAATGATTTCATTGGGAAGGCATTGTATATGTATAATCCATATATAATCGTTGATAAACCTCATAATCAATATTTAGGTTGGTGGATAGAATTTGGATTTGTAGCGTTTATTTTTATTTTAGCATGGTTAGTTCAAGTTATAATGAAAAATAAACAAAATTTATTGGTAGTTTCACTATTAGGTGTTTTACTTGGATTTTTATTTTATGATTTATCTATTTATACAGGATGGATTTTCATGTCATTATTAGCCATGATAGATTCTAGTGTAACTTTTGATGATGCTGAGTTGTTAAAAAAATAAATTAAAAAGGTGCTTGATATGAAAAATAAAATTTGGCTATCATCTCCTCATATGAGCGATGAAGGATATGAGTTACAATATGTAAAAGAAGCATTTGAAAGCAATTGGGTGGCTCCTCTTGGACCAAATGTTGATAAATTTGAGGAAGAATTGGCTGATTATGTAAGCTCAGATAATGCTGCTGCATTAGTTAGCGGAACTTCTGCGGCACATCTTGCTTTAAAGTCTTTAGGTGTTGGCAAAGGCGATATAGTTTTGTGTTCAAGTTTAACTTTTTCTGCTTCTGCAAATCCTATTATATATCTTAATGCTGTGCCTGTATTTATAGATAGTGATTATAAAACTTGGAATATGGATCCTAATTTATTAGAGGAGGCATTAAAAAAGTATAAAGAAAAGGTTAAAGCGGTAGTAGTTGTTCATTTATATGGATTTTCTGCTGATATGGATAGGATAATAGAACTTTGTAACAGGTATGATGTTCCAATTATTGAAGATGCTGCTGAATCTCTAGGAACCTTGTATAAGGGAAAACATACAGGAACTTTTGGGAAATTTGGCATATTTAGTTTTAATGGAAATAAAATTATAACTACTTCTGGCGGTGGTATGGTTGTTTCCGATGATGAAGATAAAATTAAAAAGATTAGGTTTTGGGCTACTCAAAGTCGTGATCCAGCAAGGCATTATCAACATAGTGAATTAGGATATAATTATAGAATGAGCAATGTTGTGGCTGGAATTGGGAGAGGTCAGCTTAAAGTATTAGATAAGAGAGTTTCTAAGAAAAAATATATATTTGAATATTATAAAAAAGAATTATCGGGTATTGATGATATAGAATTTATGCCTGTGAATGCATGGAATGAGCCAAATTATTGGTTGACGGTAATTAATATTAAAGGAAAGATTAAACCGCTTGATATTATGGTGGCTTTGGAGAAGGAAAATATCGAATCTCGTCCAGTTTGGAAACCTATGCATATGCAACCATTTTTTAGTTCTTATGATTTTATTGGTAGAGGGGTTTCAGAAAATTTGTTTAATAATGGAGTATGTTTACCAAGTGATACTAAAATGACAGATAAGGATTTGGATAGAGTTTGTGAAATTATAAAAAGGTTATTTAAAAAGGTTTAGTATGCAAAGAAAAAGAACGATGTATGAAAAGTATATAAAGAGAATATTAGATTTTATAATATCTTTGATAGCTTTAATTTTTTTAAGTCCTGTTTTTTTGATAGTTGCCATTTTAGTTAGAATTAAATTGGGGAGTCCAGTTATATTTAAACAAAAACGTCCAGGGATTAATGAAAAAATATTTACAATGTACAAATTTAGAACGATGAATGATCGAAAAGATGATGATGGGAATTTACTATCAGATTTTGATAGGTTAACGTTATTTGGTAAATGGCTGAGGTCTACATCTTTAGATGAACTTCCTGAACTCTTTAATATTATAAAAGGAGATATGAGTATAGTTGGACCTAGGCCATTGTTGGTTAAGTACTTACCGTTGTATAATGAAAGACAAAAACTTAGGCATGATGTTAAACCAGGGCTTACGGGGTTAGCACAAATAAATGGTAGAAATGCAATTAGTTGGGAAGAAAAATTTGAGTTAGATGTAAAATATACCAAAAAAATAAGTTTTGTTTTTGATGTTAGGATAGTGTTATCTACTGTTAAAAAAGTTTTTATTAGAGAGGGAATAAGCTCTTATACCTCTGTTACTATGGAAGAATTTAAGGGTCAGAAATTATGAATTCATTTTATACAAAAGAAGAATTGAACAAATTAGGTTTAAAATCTTATGGACAAAATGTAAAAATTAGTCGTAAAGCAAGTATTTATATTCCTGAAAATATTTCTGTGGGTAATAATGTTCAGATAGATGATTTTTGCATGTTAATTGGCGGTGAAAAAGGTATTTTTATTGGCAATAATGTTCACATAGCGTTTGCGTGTTTAATTTTAGGTACAGCTGGGGTTGTTTTTGAAGATTTTTCTTCTTTATCTTCTCGTAGTGCTATATATAGTGCTACAGATGATTATTCTGGTCGTGTTCTTATAAATCCTACAATACCAATGGAATATAAAAATATAATTAAAGGAAGAGTTATTGTGGGAAAACACGCAGTGATTGGTACAAATTGTACAGTTTTACCTGATGTTAAAATTGGTACGGGATGTGCTATAGGGGCTAATTCGTTAATAATTAAAGATTTAGAAGATTGGGGAATTTATGTGGGATCTCCTGTTAAAAAAATAAAAAATAGGAAACGTGATTTGATAGAATTAGAAAAAAGATATACAGAAAAATACAACTATGGAAAAAAATCCCGACGGGGGGGTTGTAAAAATTATATTCCAATTATATGTCCAAGTTTTGTATGGAAAGTGGCATCATGAATACAAGATTAATTATAATTGGTGCAAGTGGACACGGCGAAGTTGCCTTTGATATAGCATATAAAATGGATTTGTGGACAGAAATATTATTTTTAGATGATAATATTGATTCGGCATCTAAATTTTTAGAAAGTAAAATTGTAGGTAAAGTTTGTGATGCTGAAGTGTATAAATATGATAGTGATTATTTTGTGGCTATTGGAAATAGCAATGTTAGAGAAAAAATACAAGAAAACCTGTTATTGGAAGGTTTTAGTATAGTTAGCTTAATACATCCTAAAGCTATAATTGGAACGAATGTTAAAATAGGCATGGGAACTATAGTTATGGCAGGAGTTGTTATAAATAGTGGGACGGTTATTGGTGATGGCTGCATAATTAATACTTCTTCAAGTATAGACCACGATAATCAAATTAGCGATTATGTTCATATATCTCCAGGTGTTAATTTAGCAGGAACAGTTGTTTTGGGTGATAAGGTATGGGTTGGTATCGGTGCTAGTATAATAAATAATATTACAATTTGTGATAATTGTATAATAGGTGCAGGAGCAGTAGTTGTTAATAATATTAATAAGCCGTCTATATATTTTGGAGTGCCAGCAAGGGAGAAGTAAGTGAATATATTATTTTTGACATTGTTAGATTTTTCTTCTGTTCATGAGAGAGGAATTTATACTGATTTACTTCGTGAATTTGTTAATAATAACTATAGCTTGTATGTTGTTTCACCTGTAGAGAAAAGAAAAAATATAAATACTAATCTAATTGTTGAAAAAAATATTCAGATTTTAAAACTGGAAATTGGAAATATACAAAAGACAAATGTTATTGAAAAAGGCGTATCCACATTAACATTAGAGAAAAAAATAATAAATGGAATTAAAAAATTTTTTTCTGATGTTAAATTTGATTTGATTTTATATTCGACACCTCCTATAACGTTTTATAATGCTATTAAATTTGTTAAAAATAGAGATAATGCAAAGACATATCTATTATTGAAAGATATTTTTCCTCAAAACGCAGTTGATATTGGATTGCTATCAAAAAAAGGTTTTAAGGGATTAATATATAAATATTTTAGAAAAAAAGAAAAGAAGTTATATAAAATCTCTGATTACATAGGATGTATGTCCGAAGCTAATGTTAGTTTTATTATAAATCATAATACTGACTTGGATGCTAATAAAGTAGAAATTTGCCCTAATAGTATAGAACCTGCATATATAAATATTGATGAAAAGGAAAAAGTTAATATCAAAATTAAGTATGGTATTCCTTTAGATAAAACAGTTTTTATATATGGTGGCAACTTAGGGAAACCTCAAGGAATTGATTTTCTTATGGAGTGTATAAAAATAAATGAGTTGAATCAACAATCTTTTTTTGTTATTGTTGGCTCAGGTACAGAATTTACACGATTAAATAAATTTTTTAAAGAAAATAATTTTTACAATTCTATTTTAATACAGTATTTAGATAAAAAAGATTATAATTTGTTAGTAAGAGCCTGTGATATAGGGTTAATATTTTTGGACAATAGGTTCACTATTCCCAATTTTCCTTCACGAATATTATCTTATATGGAAGCATCAATGCCAGTTTTAGCAGCGACTGATGTTAATACAGATGTAGGTGATGTAATAATTAAATCACAATTTGGGTATTGGTGCGAAAGTCGTGATGTTTATGAATATAATAGTTTATTAAATAAACTTTGTGATACTGCCTTAATAAAACAGTTAGGGAAGAATGCTAGAAAATATTTAGAAGAGAATTATGATGTAAAGAAAACATATGATATAATCATCAGACATTTTTATTAATGTTAAGTGCGAGAGATTAGGTGAAAATTATGTTTAATAACAAAACACTACTTATAACAGGCGGAACTGGTTCATTTGGCAACGCTGTGATGAAACGGTTTCTTAAATCAGATATAAAAGAAATACGTATATTTTCCCGTGATGAAAAAAAACAAGATGATATGCGTAAGAAGTATCAAAGTGATAAACTTAAATTTTATATCGGAGATATAAGAGATTTTAATAGTATAAAAAATGCGATATATGGTGTGGATTATGTATTTCATGCGGCAGCTTTAAAGCAAGTGCCATCATGTGAATTTTTCCCACTTGAGGCAGTGAAAACAAATATTATCGGTACAGAAAATGTTTTAAATGCATCTATTGAAGCGGGAGTAAAAAAGGTAATATGTCTTTCTACCGATAAAGCTGCCTATCCCATAAATGCTATGGGAATATCTAAAGCCATGATGGAAAAAGTATTTGTTGCAAAGTCAAAAATTGTCGATAGTAGTAAAACTCTTATATGTGGCACTAGGTATGGAAATGTTATGGCGTCAAGGGGTTCAGTGATTCCTCTGTTTATAGAACAAATAAAAAGTGGTAGTGATTTAACCATTACAAATCCTAATATGACTAGATTTTTGATGAGTTTAGAAGAGGCAGTAGAGCTTGTTGTATTTGCTTTTAAAAATGCACAGTCAGGGGATATTATGGTGCAAAAAGCTCCGGCATCGACAATAGGGGATTTAGCACAAGCTATCAAAGAGTTATTTGGTGTAGATAATAATATAAAAATTATTGGGACAAGACATGGAGAGAAACTTTACGAAACATTATTAACCAAAGAAGAAAATATGGTT
>PDWI01007769.1_pt1 | contig 14775 bp, 19 predicted proteins | sample 1430891 | NCBI WGS metagenome assembly PDWI01 (sample SAMN01162508, study PRJNA174530) | Oral metagenome, whole genome shotgun sequencing project. | biome: Marine environment; feature: Marine mammal; material: Swab sample of the gingival sulcus; isolation source: swab sample of gingival sulcus... | reverse complement strand
CGTCGTAATTCTTTTGTTTAAATTATGAGCCGGATTTACGGTTAATTCCATACCGGGTTCTATATCGGCACCCAGCTCCAAGTTGTTATCCAAGCACAAGTTCAACAAGGCATCTATACAGCCGTATTCTTGCATCGCAATATCTGCAATGTTTTGCCCTGCTTGTACTGTTATTTTATAACTCTTCGACATCTATCGTAAATTTACCGGTATTGTCTATATTGACATATTTTAAATTTTTGGCATCTCTTTGCAGCTGCTCTCTCAACTTTCGTCTAAAATTACTACCTCCGTCATTATTTAACTCTTCAACAATGTTCAATCCCCACAATCCGTCACTTCTAAGAGTGCCTAATGCTGTTTTTAATAGCAATTCAACATCTTGATAAATTGAAACCCCAACAACAAAGTCGCCATTTTCAATTTTTAAATCGCCATCTTCATCAAGCAAAATATCTTTTTTCATTAGTGTTTAATTTTATCATCTTTTATGTCATCGACATTTGTATTAGTAATTGATTTACTCGCCCAAGATGTTATGGATGATTTAAGAGCTGCACCTCCATCTTGCGGAACCGGAACCCAAGATTTAAAAATCGTTTTAACATTGTTTAAATCATTCTCTATCGCATTAAGTTGTTTTGTGATATTGTTTATATTTATCAAAAAACTATTACTTGAAGCTTCATTAAAAACAATGGACTTATCATCAATTACAACTGAGCTATTACCAATTATGCAACTTAATTTCTTTTTTGTATCATCAATATTCAAACTGATATTTTCCGACTGAAATATTATTTTTTCAATCTCATTACATGCAACAACAACATATCGCTCACCGTCATAGCTCTCATTAACACAAAATACGTAACTATCTTTCACGGGAATAATTAATAAGTGCTTGTCCTTTTCATCTTTAATGCTTTTTAACTTCACTTTATAAGTAAAATCGTTGTACACAACATATATCATTGCGTTATTCTCGGCATTAGCGTTTTCTGCAACTTTACCGATAAAAGAACTTGCAACACTATCCTTTATAAATTGCTTGAATTGTTCTGCTAAAAATCCTTCGCCTGTCATAATTTTGTACCTAATTGAATGTTTTGTTTTAATCCCTCGCTTGTGCTAAATCTATATTTAATACCTTTTACAAAGTACTTACCTTCCGTTTCTTGCTTGTAGTTCTTATTTTTGTAAGTTACCGAACTGCCAAGCTCACAAAAAGGAATAAACCACATACCCAACGAACCTTTAAAACCGTTGTAAGTATATTTTTGTAACTGCTCTTTTGCAATAGTTTTTAAACTTTCTTCATCAGTTACATTATATTTATAAAAAGTCATTTTTGAGCCGCCCTCAATACCTTCAACAATTTTAACTTCTTCTCCGTTTTCTTTTTTTCCTATTACAACTACCTGCACAGGGTTGGCATCTGCATATTGATAACTTGTATTATTCTTTAAAATATTTACGCCAAAAGTTGCATTAATACTTTCCTTCATATTCATTTGTTCACCACCGGCATACAATTTATCATCATCAAAGTAACAAGTCAGCTTTAAATTTTCTTTTAATTTTGCTAAGGCACCGGCGCAATTTCCTTTATATTTAAAAACATCAATTTTTAACTTTGGCGTTTTGTCCGACAATTTTAATCCTGTATCTTTTAGTATTTCTGTGCAAACGTCTTTAAGCTGTATATTTTCCTTTTCAATTATAATCGGCTTTTTTCTTAGCAAATACAAAGAGTCTTCTATTTTTATTTTTACAGAATTCGATACATCAATATTGGTTATATATCCCTTAAATATTTTGTGTATATCATGTTCTTTATAGCCCGCTTCAATACTAATGCTGTCTCCTTGCTTAATTTTATCATCAATAATCAGAACTTTTTTTGAATCTTTATTACTCATAACTGCACGCAACGGCAATTCAACAAATCCTTTTACTGAAAGATTATCTACATGCTTATCTACTTCAAAACTTTTACAGCCTTTAAATTTCAAGTTGCCGATAATTATATTTACAACAGGAGTTAGCATTATTCATTAATTAATTGTTCTACTTCCAATACTGCATCACTTTCGGCTTCTATGTCATAAATCTGAATGCCCGGGCTTTTACTTAATTCGTGAAATTTAACCTTATTAACAACAATATAATCAAACAGTCCGTAGCTGATTTCGCTGCTAAATTCTTGTACCACATTCGGTTTCCAAATTTTCTCTTTAAACAGATTAAGTTGGTCAAGCGGATACTCCTTTTGATTACGATTAACTAATGCACCTGTTATACTTACCTTATAGTCTCCATAATTAATAAACTCTTTAATTGTACCGTGATAAGAACCGCCGGCGATTTCATTCCGAACAATGGTTTTACTGCCCTCAATGGTAACCATTGGTTGAATAGTTATATTTTCACCTTTGTCTTCACCTCCGCCAAGCAAGACATCACCTATCCACACCGGCATTACTATTGGTCTACCATACATATCGCTACCGCCTTTTACAAGATTATTTAAGCGGTCTAATCTGCCGCCCCATTGTTTTATCTTGTAGCCGGGCAAACTTCCTATTCCGATAGGAAAAGGTAAACCTTTATAGCTTGAAAGTGCTGTATATATTTTATTTAAGTCAAACTCTTTCATTGATGTACAAGTTGGTTGGCACTATTAATTATTCGCATAAATTCCTCATTAACAATGTTGCGCATTTCATCTACTTTGCTTCTAAAATCATCGGTTGCATTGTTTATTATAAAATTTATCTCATCTTGAAATTTTGGAACGGTAATATTTACTTGAACCTGTCGAGAACCGCCTGAAACTATATTTTTACTGCTCTCTCCACCGATAGATGAAAAACTAAATTTTTTATTATTCTCATTTTTTGTGTTTGTTTCCGGCTTGTGTAAACTTAAAGTGCCGGCGATACCTCTAATTTGCTTGTTAGTTTGCTTTGTAAAATCAGCTGATTTTTTTTCTGCTTCCTTTGCGTTTTTTCTTGCAATCACAAGGTCTGCATAAGATTTTTTCAAATCATAATAGTAATCCTGATAAGCAAAAGATTTATATCCTTTTCGTTCAAATGCGGCATTTAATGCAACTCTGTTGGCGGCACCACCTTTGTAATTTCTCATTAAATATTTCCCCACATTTTCACGAAATGAACCACTTGTCAGCTTCTCTAATTGTATCTTTTTTTGATTTTTATTTAACTGTTTAGAATTTCTTATTTTATTTCTGATTTTTTCAATGGTTCTACCATATAAATCATTTGCCTCAAACTCTTTTTCCTTAGCATCAGCAGCCAGCGAAACCATTTTTTTAATTTCGCCCTGCTTGCGTTCAATCATTATTCGCTTTATTGCCTCTGAATTATATCTCTCAACATTGGCAGTCAATTGAGCATAAGAAACATTTTGAGCATCAAGTCCCTCAACTAATTTTGCGTCGATACCTCTTAGCTCGTTAATTATTTCTTTTCTGCGCTCAAGTGGTGTCATAGAGTTTGAAAGCTCATCGGACAATTGCCTAACTTTATTGCGTTGCCTGTTTATTGTTGAAATATTGTTTTCAGTAACAAGGCTTACTTCCTTTGTCCTGTTCTTAAACATTTGATATAACGATATACCTGCGGTTAATGCCGTAAGAAGCAGACCAATAGGATTGGTTCTGATTAAACCTCCAAGCATACCAATAGACTTTTTTAACAAGTTTGCACCTTTTGCAGCTTTACCAAACCCTATAATTGAAAGTCCTTGTGTCTTATTAAACATAAGCATTGTTGCCTTATATGCAATAAACATTTTAGTCAAAGAAACTATTGCCTCTTTATTTTCTGATATAAACTTTAAAGTATTGCCTAATGATACAATTAAATTGTTGAGTGCTAATCCCACCTGCTTAGTATCCATACTTTTGACAAAAAGCGTAGCCTCTTTTGTTAAAGCTCTCAAAGACGAACCTATTTCATCATACAGGCTTAGCGCAACCTCTTGGCTTGAACTTTTAAATATTTCAAAATCACCTGCAAGATTATCCAACTTTACATCAGCCATACGTTTGGCAGTTCCTTGGGCATTGTCAAGCTCCGATGTCCAATAACGGATTTTATTCGACCCCTCAGCCAATAGAATGTTCATTTCCTGAATAGCCTCAGAACCGAATATCGTTGATAATGCAGCCTGCTTTTGTTGGCTTGTCATACCTTGCATTCTACTATTAAGCTGTTCAACCATTCCGGCAACACCAATAAACTCGCCTTTACTGTCAAAAAAAGACAGGTTTAAGCTATCCATAACCGCCCGCATTTGCTTGGTTGGCTTAGAAAGCCTGACAATGGAAGTCCCCAACGCCCTTGTTGCCAATGAACCTTTTAAGCCGTTGTTGGCAAGTAAGCCTATTGTAGCATTACTTTCCGACAAACTTATATTCATTGCCGCCGCAGTAGGTCCCCAATAATTCATTGCATCAGCAGCTTCTTCTATATTGGTATTAAACCTGCTTTGCGTAAATGCAAGTTGGTCTACCACTACACCGGTATCCTTAGCGTTCATTCTGTATTGGCTAAGAATATTTGTTGCAATATCAGCACTGCGAGCCAAATCAACACTTCCGGCAGCTGCAAGATTTAATGTTGCCGGCAATGCTTCAATTTGTTGTTTGGCGTTGTAACCGGCAAGTGCTAAGTATCCCATTGCATCAGCACTCTCACGTACCGAAAAAGATGTTGTTGCACCGGCTTGTCTTGCAGCTTTTTTTAAACTTACCATTTCGTTGGCGGTGGCATGGCTGAGAGCTTGCACATTACTCATGCTCTTTTCAAAACCCGCACCTATACCAACCGTACTACTCGCAAGCAAACCTGTAGAAAGTGTAAGCCCCACATCTGTGACTACACTTCTTAATTTTCCCAACAAACTTGTTGTTGTTTTTGCTCTTTTTTCTAATCTCGAAAATCCTACATCAGCATTTTTTCCAACATTTCGTAATGAAACACCTACACTTTTGGTGGTTTTATTTAAACCCGACATATTTTTAGTTGCGCCCGTCCCAATCTTACGCAAAGACACATCTGCTTTATTGGCATCATTGACCAACTTTGGTAAAACCTTGTCGCCATTGGTATCAACATTAATATGGTATGTGTAGCCGTCCGAACTCATTTATCAATCTTTGTTCTTTTTCTTTGTTCCTAATATCTTCCAAAATTGCAATTTTCATAGCCCATTCGTTGTCATTTAATAAATCAGGACTATGACAAATATTATGATATTGGAGGAGGGTGTTGTAATAAGTTATACTATTTTCTCTAATGTTTTTTTTGCTCTTATTTAACAGCTCCCCCAATTCACGTTTTTTGCTTCCACAAGTCTATATAAACAGAAATTAGCGGTGGACATATAAAGTTCAATATCGTTCAATATTTCATCAAGAGTATAATCACCTCCAAGATAACAATCAACCATTATCTTTTCGGCTTTTTTGAAAACATCAAATTTTTCATTTTCGTCTATTGCCATATTTTCAGCTGCCGACATCTCAATTCTATTTGGCTGCCTGAAAAAAACAAACTTTCTTTCAAAAGCAATTTCTACCATTTCACTTTCTTTATCGTCTTTTGAATCTTCCGCTTTCAACTTCAATTCTTTTTCCTCTGCAACACACAAATACTTTACTTTTTTAAATTTCCGTCTCCATTTTGCTACATCTCCCAAATAAGCCTCAGGGATATTTATTTTTTCAGGCTTTTTATTTTTCGTTGATTTATCTTCCATTTCAATAATGTTTAAATTGTTTTTAAATTTGATTTTCAATACATAGAGCTTTAAACGGTAAAGCAATTTTTATATGCGTATTGCCTTGACTGAATTTTTTGCCTCCGCTTTCAAACTTAACTCCCACAATCCTGTCAACTACGGTTTTCATTGCCATTGTTGCCGCATCGGTTCCTTTTGGAACATAGCTTACAATAATATCAGCCTCAAGGTCGGTAACATCATCACCACCTCGTTTTTTAACTTCTTCAACAAGAGCCTCATAGCCGCTTTGCAACATTTCCACAGAACCGGAGTAGGTTTTATTACCTTCGCCTATAAACTGTGGATTGTCACCTGCTCCAAATATTTCTTCAAGAACTTTATTTGATTTATATTCAATATCGGTAGCTTCCAACATTGGGCGACCGTCTATAAGTATGCTTAAATGCTTCCAAGCAAATTGCGCTGTTTTTGTACTAAACATTTTATTCTATTTTTTTAGTTAAACCTATTTCAACAACAATCTCTTTATGATATGCCTTAGGTTGAGTGTTTAATTGGACTCGGGTTTGTCCTGTTGCCAAAACGTCTTGAGCAGGGGCTACAAAACTCTTAAATCCGCTTATTTCATTTCCGGCGGTCATTTGCTGATTAACAGCATCATTAATTTTACCCTGCAACCTTTTTAATTCACCTACTCTTATTTTGCCGTTTTTATCAACATTGTAGTCATCATTTACAAAATCAAGATACACATCATAAGCAATGCGTTGTACCTTGTCTATAATACGCCCTCGTGCAAAACTTGAGTAATCATCTGCGTTGCTCGTTGCTGTCGGGTCATCGTTGTAAAAATAACCACTTCGCCCAAATCTTTTTATTGGCAATACATAACCTTTGTCATGTATTACATCAGCAAAATTTACGGAAGTTTCAGCCGTTGTAATACCGTCAGTCATATATGCCTCGATAATTCCCAAATCACCGGAAGCAACACGACCGATATTTCGTTGAACTGCAATTTTTGAATACAATCCTACCAAAAATCCAACCTCCGCTTCTTTACCGCCGTTTGAACCGTGCAAAGTAATTTGAACTCGGTTTTGCGATGCCGTTTTAAGGTCTCGCAATTTACTTGCATCACCGTCCCATGCCCTGCCCGGCAATATCATTCTTGTGGGAATGTATTTTTTTGCCATTGTCTCGCATAAATCATTTGCTTTAATCATTGCATCATACACATCGCTGTCAATACCTTCATTAACAGTTGGTGTATAGCTGTCAGGTCTTTGTATATTAACACCCCAAATCTTTATCCTGCCTCCGCTTGCTGTAAGCAGTTTCTTCGCAATATCATTGCTTACATCACATATATCTGCAAGTAATGTGGTGTTACTTACAAGCAATATCCATAGTTCCTGCCCCTCACCGGCTTTGGAATAAAACTTTTTTATTTCATTGAGTGCAAAGCCTGTTATCAATAAATTTTCTGCATCTTTGGGCGAATAAATAGCCTTTGGGGTGTTTAATGTTATCTCAGTAGTTGCCTCATGCGATAATATTAAACCTGCCATACCGTCTCTGCTTGGGTTTGTACCGCCTAATGCACCGTTTTGTGTTTCAAATCTTACGTTTGGTATCATTTTTTTTCAGTTTTTTTGCTTTCGGCAGACTGTTTTTAACTCTCCTTTTTTCAATGTTGATTGATGCTGCTCTGCTTTTTTCTTGTTTTCAAAAACAATATTATCAGATGTAACATGCAAAACATCAACATTAGGAAACACTCCGAAATATTTTGTTACATTCATTTTTTGTCCTTTTCGTAATTCAACTTATATACACAACTATTACACTTGTCGGCATATTCTTCTTTCATTTTTTTTAAGGCTTCTTGTAAATCTTTTACTTGTGTCTCCAATTTATTAATTTTAGCCGATTGTTCTTTAATTAAATCTTTCCACATCTCAATAACCTCTTGCGCGTTTTCCAATTCAACGGCAACGGTTTCAGCCCTGTTCTTTTCCCTCGTAAAAGCGTATGTTAATCCACTACTTAATGTAGCAGAAATAAGTCCTATTACGGCTGTTACTATTGTTGTCATTTATTAAATTATTTACTTGTTTTCCAACTCGCTTAATTCCTTTTCCAACTTTTCAAGTTCTTCATTAAGTCGTTCTTTTTCCTCTTCTTTTGCGTCAAGCAATTTTTCTTTAACTGTTATTATTAAGTCGCTTAAAGACTTTTTTTCTTCATCATTACTGTTTTCAACCTCCATGATGCTATCACGCTTAATCTCAATAAAGTTTTTGCCTGTTTCTTTTTTGCGCAATTCGGCTTCTCTTTTTTTGTAATAGCAATAGCCGTCCGCAAAAATGTATTGTACTTGCAAGCCGAAATTGTGTTTAAAATTTTCGCTTACAATTTTTTTCATTAATTTATTCATTTGTTTACAGATTTAAAGATTATCGACCGTCGTATAATACTATCTCATCACCAAATGCGGTATTGGTATCTGCTTTCATAAGCATTTTGAAAAAGTATTTTTCACCGGCATTTGTTAATTTGTCAATCTGTATTACATTCATGTCATCAACAAATGAAACAGCTGCCCAAAAGTTTGTGTCTAAATTCATAGAAGCATTTGCAAACACAATAACATCTTTAGGCCATGCCGCTAATGCAACAATTGGAATACCCTTATATCTTTCAGGGTTTTTCTCCGTGTGGTCTTTGCCTTTATTAGCTTGCGCAGTTAGGGCGTCATCATACAAATCAGCATCTTCCACACTCATAAAGATTTTTAAATTGTTTTGCTTTCTTACCGAAACGGGTACTTTTAATCTACATGATTTTAAGGTTTCAATAACATTTGTTTGTGTTATTGAACTTGCCGAGCCAACTGTTATTACTTCGCTGTCTCCCGTTATCTTTGTCAATATACCATCAAATAACTGATTAGAACCTGCACCGAAAACACCATTAACAAAATGGTCGCCAAGCTCAAAATCAACAACTTTTGCCATTTCTGCTAACAATATGTTTTGAGCTTCCGGTGGCAATTCGGCAAATACCAGCGGCCCCTTAGGTTGGTAAGGTCTCCAAAACTTCTCAAAAGAGCGCGGATTAAAAGTGGTAAATGCCATAAACTCTTTTGGTTCAAGGACTTTTTCATCAATATTAAAATCGCCTTTGCTGTTACTTTCATCAGGTTGTTCAACTCTCTTTTGAAGCATTGAGCCGGCTCTTAATCGAGGAATGTAAAACCTATATGATACGTTTGGCTCTACTCGTATATGTCCGCCTGCAACAAGTTCATTGCCTGTTGTAGCTTTTACCAATAAAGTGTCTAACACTTCACCGGAATAATTTGAATTAATTAATATTCCCATTTTCTAAACTATTTTTGATTATTCTCAATTTCCTGCAGTCTATCAGCCCATACATTTCGCTCACCGCCCTGTTGCGTGTATTGTGATAAATTAACTGCAGTGGGCAAACTATCCAATATGTCTTTTAGGTCTGTCAAAGAAAGTTTTAACAAGGATTCTTTCTTATTTGCGGTTATTTTCCTTTGCTCAATAGCCAATTTTAATAATGCCTGTTTTTCTGATAGTTCTTTGGCTGTTTTAGCTGCATTCAAATCACTTTCAGCTTTTGTTAATTTGTCTGATAAATTTTGCTTATCCGCTTGAAGCTGCACCACATGTCTTAGCAACTCCTTGTCCGTAATATCATCTTTCAATCCAAGTGCTATTACTAATGAATCTTTAAATGTACTCATTGTTTTAATCTCTTTTAATTCTTGTTTAAGTTTCAATACAGCTTGTTCGTTGTTAAGCTCTATAATGTTTTTATTTTTATCGTATAATCTAAATGCGTTGCGGTTACTTCCTATTGGCGTTATGCTTATTTCCAATAGTTCCCAGTCGATAACAACATCTTCGGAGTCTATTTTTAATGGAATAACACCAACACTTGCCATTTTGACAATATCCTTATCCACCTTCTTTTTTATTGATAATGCAAAGTCATCATCAGAGTCAAAGTTCGGTACAGCTGTTATAATTCCGTTTTTATTTACATTTAAGCCTTTCCATGTTCCTATCGGCAACCTGTCATAATCATGGTTGTAAAGCATAACAGGATTTCTTTTGAAAAACTCAAGCCTTCCTCCTGAGCTTTTCAAACTGAAACCATGACTGTTTACCGATTCGTCTGATACAATAAATGCCTTTTCTTCTTTTGCCATTTGTCTGTATGCTTTAATTGTCTATCGTGAGTATCAAACATATCATAATTACTCAGGCTGTCAGTATTATAGATTTTATTTAGCAGCTTAAAGTCTTTATTTAATACTACATACTCATACTTCTGTAAATTTTCTGTATAATTATCAATATTCGGATTTTCGTATGTACTCAGTTCATATTTACTAAAATCAGTTACTTCAGACTTCCGCAGAAACTGCAAATCTTTCAATACATACAAATCGCCAATTACGGCATGGGGTGTAATGCAAACATCATATTCAGTGTTTGCGTAACCGGTCTTTAACTCATTGGCAACTGTATTTGTGCTTGCCAATGCCAACATACTTGCAGCGATAAGCACAAGTATAAATTTCATTTTCTTGATTAATTCCATCTGTAAAATTCGTTTTATTAATAAATATTTAGAGTTGCAATTTTACGTGAGGGGCATTGTTTTTCCAAAAAAGTGTGCAACACTTGCATACTTCTATGCAACACTTGCATACTTTTTTAAAAAAAACACTGAAATTATTGAGTTTTGCAGAAACAAAATTTAATGCAGAATGGGAAAATATGATGAGAAAAGAATAATTGCACAGTCTTTATATACAAAAAGCAAACTAAATAGAAATGAAATTGCAAAAACCGTAGGCATCTCTGAAAAAACATTGAGAAGCTGGATTGTTAAATTTGAGTGGGATATATTAAAAGAAGCAAACACCGTATCGAGACAGCAGTTACTTGCCGATGCCTACGCTCAATTAAAAAAAGTAAACCAGGTAATAGAAGACAAAGGCGGTGTACCTGATAAAGCTCTTGCCGATGTTAAAAGCACTTTACGAAAAGAAATATTGCAGTTTTCTGACACGCCATTGCCTGAAATTGTTGAAGTTATTACGGAAATAACTGAATTTGCAGTTTCTAATTATCCCGACAATGTAGCTGATTTGTCGCGCTTATTCCTTGATTTTATTGATAACAAAATGAAAAAATGAAACTGTCAAAACAAGATAAAGAAGCTGTTGAACGGTATAAGGAGCGAGTTGCATGGATTCTTGAAAGTGCTCAAAAAGGCAGTTTTGAAACCGAAGACTTAAAGCAAGCCAATATAACAAGAGCAAAGCGAGACTATAACTATATGGTCAAACGCTACTTTTCTCATATTGCCGAGTGTGAAAATGCAGATTTTCACTCTGAATTAGCTAACAAAGTAAAAAGAAATAAAACTTTTAAAGGTTTTGCGGAGTGGCCTCGCGGTTTTGCAAAGTCTGTGCATTGTACAATCTTTATTCCTTTTTGGCTGCATATTAATGGTCAATCATGGTATTTTCTGCAAATATCTAACTGTTTTGATGCAGCTGCTGATTTACTTGAAGACTTACGCGCCGAACTTGAAGCAAACCCGCAAATAATAAGAGATTTTGGCATACAAAAAACAAGCTCTAAAAAATGGGAACGCGGATATTTTGTTACAAAGAGCGGTTACATAGGACGTGCATTAGGAATAGGGCAAAAAGTAAGAGGATTGAGGGTTGGCAAACGCCGCCCCGATTTTTGTGAAATAGACGACCTCGAAACAGAAGAAATAAACAACAACCCACAAAGACAAGATAAAATAGTTAAATGGATTGAGCGCAGTCTTATACCGACAATGACGGGTAAATACAGACGATTGCTATATTCCAACAATAAGTGGGCTGTAAGAATGGTACAAACTATCTTACAAAAAAGACACCCGAAATGGTTTGTACATCATATCAAGGCTTACGACCCGGTTACGCTTAAATCAAATTGGGAAGCAATGTATTCCACAGAATATTGGCGCGAGCAGATATATGGCAAAGACGGTATCGGACAATTAGCTTGTGAGGCTGAATATAACCAAGAACCTCACACGGAGGGCAAAATATTTACCGACAACTTATTTAGATATGATAAAGTACCGCGTATTGACAGTTACGACAGTCTTGTTGCATATTGGGACGTTGCATATTCCGATAAAGATACTGCGGATTTTAATGCCATAAGAGTTTGGGGTAAAAAGGGTGATTATTTCTATTTGATAAAAGCATTTGTAAGACAATGCAAACCTGCCGATGCTATTGAATGGATGTTTGTATATTATTCACTAATTCCTGAAAATGTAGGAATTGTTTTTTGGTTTGAAGCTCAGTTTTGGAACGATGCTTTAAAAATGATACACAAAAGCACTAAGAAAAAATACAAATACGACATTCCATTAATGAAAGATGATAGAAATAAACCCAATAAGTACAAAAGAATATTAACAATGCTTCCCTACTATCAACAGGGACGTATAATCTACAATATAAAAGAACAAAGCTCAAACGACATGCAACAGGGAACCGCCCAACTGAAAGCAATAGAACCCGGATATAAAACACACGATGACAGCCCGGACGCTGACGAAGGTGCGTTACATATCCTTAATTCTGTTTATACTGCAAGCGACCCCGATAATTCAACAACAATAGGAGATGAGCGTAGAACTAAAAATTGGTAAAAATGTTTATAGAAAAAGAAGACTTAGGACAAAGTATATACACGGAGGTATTAGATGCTATCAGCCGCACAGACCAAACATTTATCGACTCCAATATTGCACGTGCAATACAAGAGGTCGATTTGTATTTGAATGTAAAATACAACACAGAAGAATTGTGGATTGTGTAGATGTGGCATTATATCATATTCACAGCGTAACGGAAGAAACACCGGTAATTATTCGTGAAAGATACGATTACGCAAAAACAATGCTCAAAGATATACGAGACGGCAAAATGCGACTTTCGGGAGTTCCATTGCTGACCGATAACGAAGACCCGGAAACAAGCATTGAGCTAAATCAGATACAAGTTGGTTGCAATAGCCAAAGATATTAAAAGGAATTTAAACGTTATTAAAATGGCAGACAAAAATAAAACCAACAGAGGCAAAAAATCTGTTGCACGCAATAATATGGAAGCCCCAACATTAACCCTGTCAAACACCGACAGGGCTTATAAAGATATAGCCAAGTGGCGACAAGCAATAAAAGCAGCCGAAAATATAACACACCCGCGCAGAAAACAATTGTATGATATATACAAAGAAGCAATGCTTGATGCTCATTTAATTAGCGTAACCGGAAAAAGAAGGTCAAAGATAGTAAACTCCAAAATATTATTTTTCAATTCCGACGGCTCAATTAATGAGGAAATAGGCAAACTTATGGAAACCGAAGCCGCCGAAGATATGTTAAAAGATATTATTGATTCTCGCTTTTGGGGACATTCTTTATTATGGTTTAATGATATTTCAGAAACAATTAATTATACTTTAATTGAACGTGAACATGTTAATCCTGTATCACAAGAAGTTTTAAAGCAAGTTCATGATTTATCAGGCATAAAATACAATGAAAGCCCTACAAATAATTACGTATTGGAAGCAGGCAAACCAAAAGACTTAGGACTTTTGGTCGCCGCATCAATGTGGTGCATATACAAAAAGGGCGATGTAAGCGATTTAGCTCTGTTTGCCGAAAGTTTTGGTAATCCTTTTCGTGAGTATATTTATGATGATGTAACTGCAAAAACAGCTTTGGAACGTTCGGCAAAAGAACATCGTGCAGCTTCATATCTTGTCAGACCTCGCAATGCTGAATTTAAGTTACACGAAAGCACAACCAAAAGCGGTTCATCTGATTTGTTTCTCGGGTTTGAAGAATTATGTGATGACCAAATGAGCAAAGTTATCCTACACAACACGATGACCACAGACGCAAAAGGAGGCAATTACAAAGGAGAAGTTCACGAAAAATCAGAAAAGGAAGTTGCAAAGGCTGACAAAAGATTTATTATTAAAATTCTTAATGAAAAGTTTATACCGATACTTGAAAACTTTGGTGTTAATACACAAAACGGATATTTTGCTTACGAGGATGAAGATCCTTTGCCAATAGAAAAACGTTTTGATATAGATATGAAATTTGCAGAACGTTTTGAGGTAGAACCCGAATATTTTTACAAGAAATATAAAATTCCAATTCCCGAATCAGGCGCAGCATTTAAAGAAAAACCCACAGAAAACAAGCAAGGCATTGCAAATGAACCTGTAAAAACGGAAGAAGAAAACAAAGAGCAAAACAATAAAAATAAAAAGCCAAAGGCAAAAAGCAGAAAACTAAAAGCTAAAATAAAACGCTTTTTTTCGCAACATCCTTGAATTGATACAAAAGTCCGACCAATTCAAGGATGTTGATAAATTATATTACGGACAAACCTGTTCTTGCTCAAAGCATATAAAACTTAGCGACGTAGACACATTATTTGATACTGAAAAAATAATAAACAATGCTCTGTTAAATATATATACCGACAAAAATATTATTGATGGTGTAGAACCTAACTTGTGGAAACTCACTTTTGATAATTTAAACAAAGCAGTCGATAAAGGTTTTGGCGTTGTAAAATACGAAAGTACGGACTTTTATTTTGTTAATCAGTTAAAACGCAACAATGGTGTTTTTGCAGCATTTGCAGCTTACAATCAGAAAAATGAACTTGCAAAACATTTATTTGACAAAGAGGGAAAACTAAAACCTTTTTACAAGTTCAAAAAAGACACCAAGCATATTGTTGCCAAACACGATAGACATCGTTTAACTGAATATAACACGGCAGTCAGCCGAGCAAGAAGTGCAGCCGATTTTAAGAAGTTTCAAAAAACGGCGCATCTATACCCAAATATT
>PDWI01006403.1_pt1 | contig 14775 bp, 7 predicted proteins | sample 1430891 | NCBI WGS metagenome assembly PDWI01 (sample SAMN01162508, study PRJNA174530) | Oral metagenome, whole genome shotgun sequencing project. | biome: Marine environment; feature: Marine mammal; material: Swab sample of the gingival sulcus; isolation source: swab sample of gingival sulcus... | reverse complement strand
GTTATCGATTGTAACACCGGAGTTTTCAGCCATAATAGCTTTCATATCTGCCCAGTATTGTACGGGTGCAGAAATTTTATTTCCGTAAGCATCGGGTTCACTGATACCTTTTGTGTATACATCAGCACCGCTTAAACCGTCTAACAAGTTCCGCAATACTTGTAATGTTGCAGTTGCCTGAGCATCAACATTCTGAGACACCGTTCCGGTAAGGGTTCCTTTTCCTACAGCTTCAATAGCATCAGCATTTGCATCATAACCGAAGATAGGAACGCCGACAGGATAGTTTGATGCTTGCAGACAGCCCATTGCCATTCCGTCATTGTTAGAAACAACCATGTCGATTGTATCACCGAATTTTGTTGCCCATCCGCCCATGGCTTCTGTTGCAGCGTTTGCATTCCATGTTGAACCGTCGGTACCTGTCATCGGTTTACCTTCCAGCTCTACAACCTTAAATGTTTTTCCGCCGATGGTAACTTCACCTTCTTTTGTAGCACCCGGGTCGGTTGAACCGTCCCATGTGCCTAATGCTTTACGGATTCCTTCAGTTCTTGCTTTTGAGTCATTATGTCCGACATCACCGATACACAGTACATAGCCGATAACACCGTCGCCGTTTCTATCCATAGCAGGGTCTGCTTTTGCTAAATAATCGGTGATAAGCGTGCCTTGTACTGCACCGCCGCCGGCTGCATCAAAACCGACATAGTAGGTTTTGTCGTTCCAATTCATAGATTCCATGTCAATTTCACCGGTCGTCGGATTTGACGGCTGCCGGTTAAAAAAGACAAGCGGTTTGTCTTTGTTTAATACCGCGGCTTCTTTTTTTTCACCGCCACTGCAGCTTACCAAAAAAGCTCCACAACATAGTACGGCAGCGAAAGTGCCCACTTTGACTGTTTTTTTCATAACATTCATAAAATATATCCTCCTAATAAAAAGTTTCCGAAAAAACTTTTTAATCGCTGCTTTGGCAATTACATGGGAAAGCAGCTATAATGGTTTAATGTTTCGGCGAACGCCGAAACTGAATGATAAAAAGCGAACGGAGCAATATGAGCCGATTTTTTTATCATTCATCCTAAATATAACAATGTACGGCTTATTTCATACATTATTATAATACCGCCGAATATTACGACGCTAAATGTTCATATAAGTATATCATAAAAAAGTGAAAAACGGAAAAAATTATCATTTTATAATGTTAAAAAAGTGATAATTTGGAGGTGTTTTTCCTGTTCTTAACGGATTGCACGGAGCGGCATCGTTCCTGTCGGCGTAAAATCTCCGAGAAGAGCCGCAAAGCCTGCGGTAAATGAGACCGGTGCATAACTATAGAGTGCTAATGCTGACGGTATTTCGGGAATTCGGGTAAGAAGAACGGGGGAAAGGCATGAAAAAATAATGTATTTTTTATGGGGATAGGCTTTATAGAGTTGTTGCAGCCGTTTAAGAGAGTATTCATCTGAAAGACAATAGATGACCGCATCACTTCGTGCGGTTTTTGCAAAAAGGTAATCATCTAAACGGGTTGCTTTTGCTGTAGGGAATCTTTTCAAGCCTTCTTGTCTAAAAGCGGGATAATTACCGGCAATCAAAATTTTTTCATTTGATGTGTTTTTATAGGGTATGTGTTTTGCTCTTACAATAGTTATAGAGCGGGCGGCAATAGAGAGAAAAAACTTCTGTCCTTCAGGATCGGGAATTTTTTCGGGAATTGCATAAATATCCGGATAGAGCGGAACGGCAGTACCGCTTTTAAAATAGCGGAGTTTGGTTTCAAGAATCAGCTTTGCCGCATCTTTCACCGCTTGCCGGAAATCAGTATGGGTTCTCATTCTTTTGAGGTTATCTGTCCAGAACGCGTCATAAAGATGGGGAGTTGTTGACGACTCGATAATTGTGTTGCCGGCTTCCAGGGCGAGTTGTACCGCACGGGCAATGCTTCCTGCGTAACGGATGGCACCTGTCATCATCATATCATCCGTGATTACCAACCCTTTAAAGCCCAGTTGATCTCGTAAAATAGTTTTTAATAGATACGGTGAAAAAGTTGCAGGTTCCTGATCTTCTGCAATGGCGGGAAAATGGAGATGCCCTGCCATAATGGCCGGAATGCCTGCGTCAATGAGCATTTTAAATGGGACAAGTTCACGGTTGTAGAGTGTCTCTTGCGTGATTGCAATGCTAGGTAACCTTCCGTGGCTGTCGAGAGCGGTATCACCGTGTCCCGGAAAATGTTTTGCGGTAGTAAGCACTCCTGCGGCAGTGCTGCCTTGCATAAAAGAACGGGCAAGTATTCCTGCCGCTGCCGGCGATTCACCGAAAGAGCGGGGGCCGATAATTGACGAGTCATGATTGGTGTACAAATCAACGGTTGGAGCAAAGTTCAGATTGATACCCAAAGCGGAAAGTTCTTTTGAAATATAAAAACCGGCATAATACGCATCAATCGGATGCCCCGATGCACCGATGGCTAAATTCCCCGGAGTTTCTGAAGTCAATCCTTTTACATGGCGAATCCAGCCGCCTTCTTGATCGGTTGCGACAAAAAGCGGTATGTGAAAACGGGTCGTTTCCGCTTTCCGCTGTAGCATACTAATCGCTTTTGCAAGCTCAATACTGTCCTGTGTATTCCAGCCGAACACTTTAATGCTGCCGAGATTCCGCTCGGTAATCCAGCTCATCAGCAGCCCGCTCGGTTTCTGTCCTGCCCAGCCGAACATAAATGTTTGAGCCAACAACTCTTCATCAGTCATTGCATCAGAAATACGTTTTGCCAGTATTTCAGGCGGTTGTGCGTCATAAAAGGAAGGAATGCCTTTTGACTTTGCTGAGGTTGCTTCTGTTTGAGTAAACAGTGCTGCCTGCTGAAAGAGGAGCAGGGCACTGTAGAGGAGAATTCTGAAAAAATGATTCACAGAAAATCTAGCCGTTTAAATTGTCAATATAGGCGGCTGCATTATGTGCAGCAACAGCTCCGTCTGCGGCAGCGGTAACAACCTGACGGAATGATTTTGAGCGTACATCACCGGCGGCATAGAGTCCTTCGACAGATGTTTTCATATCTTCATCCGTAATAATGTAGCCGGTGGCATCTTTTTCTACATCAGGCAGTAAATCGGTTTTCGGAATCATACCCACAAAGAAGAATACCGCATCACAGGTGAGTTCTTTTTCATCACCGGTTTTCACATTTTTGAGAATAACAGATGAAACGGTTTCACTGCCCTTGATTTCAGATACAACAGAATCAAACTCAACTGTAATGTGAGGATTCTTTAAGGTTCTTGCAACCAATGCTTTCTGTGCGCGGAAGGTATCACGACGATGAACCATCGTAATAGTATCGGTCAAATGTGAAAGGAACAGCGCTTCATCACAGGCTGCATCACCACCGCCGACAACAACAATATGCTTGTTTCTGAAAAAAGGCCCGTCGCAGGTAGCACAGTACGAAACGCCCCGTCCCTGAAATTCTTTTTCACCTTTTACATTCAGCGTGCGGTGATCTGCACCGGTGGCAAAAATGACAGCCCAAGCACTATGCTCGCTTTTTTCGGTAACGACCGTGAACGTTTTATCGTCATTTTTTGTAATTGAAGATACTTTTTCCGTGAGAAATTCAGCACCGAAAGCAACGGCCTGTTTACGCATATTCTCGGAAAAATCAAATCCGTTTATCGGTTCAAAAAATCCCGGGTAATTTTCCAAAGAGTCAATGAGAATCGCCTGTCCGCCGGCGGCTTTTTCTTCCAGTACTAAGGCTTTTAAATTTGCTCTACATGCATACTGGGCTGCGGTCATCCCTGCAGCTCCAGCACCAATAATAATAATGTCATAATTCGGTTTCATAGCATACAATTTACGCAAAAAAAAAGTGTTCGTCAATGTTGCTTTTTTTCTCTGTAGGACACCGGCCTGAGTTTTCTTGTACGTCTTTAAGTATCGATTATCTCTGTCTTATTGAAAAATAAAGATACTACCGGCTCATGAGTAAGCGTGTTTCTCAGTGCGTTCTTTGCTATAAATATATATTAATTTGTTCATTTAAACCTTTTTTGTTTTTAATGTGTTCGCTTTTTGATTGGCTGGCTATCACTTGACACTATTTTTTAAAATAGATATTCTTAATTTGATACTAATTAAGAATAATCTTTTTCGTGCTTATAAAACGATTATACCTCTTTTGCGTATGTCTGAGTACGTCATTTCAAATAATAACAGCTAATAAAGTAAGAAAATTATATAGCAAAAATGGTTATACTTAATATATTGCAGTGTTGTGTGTGTAATACCATTATATATGTACAACATGATGTATTAAATTAAGATGTAAATAGGTTTTTATAACTGTTTTTGGAGGCATGCAAATCGGCTTATTAAAAGGAGCTTTATAGCCGATAAGATAGATGCATTATGCCAATGTTTTTTTTTCACTTATGGGCAGTGTTATATGCTGCTTATAAGTGATTTGTAAAAGGATTTACTATGAATAGAAAAATACTTATTTTTATCTCTCTCTCGTTTTTTTATACTGTTTCTTTGTTTGGTGCAGGGAAAAAAGACGTTGAAACCCGTACTGCTGAAAATCCTGACAGTTGGAATGAACTTTTTGATATTTCTGCAAAGAAAAAAGGAAAGTACAATGTTATTGTAACCGCAGAAGATATTGCCGGAAATGTTGGAGTAAAAGGGCCGTTCAATATGTATATTGATCCTAACTCCGATTTGCCTGTTGTACATATTAATAATCCCACTAAATATATGAATGTAACAGGAAATTTGAATGTTTCCGGAACCTGTTTTGATGATGATGCCGTAGACCATGTAGAAGTTGCGATTGATGACGGTGAACCTATTCGGGCAAAAGGCCGTCAGTTTTGGTCATGCTTTTTTAGTATTGAGGGATTGGAAGAAGGTATTCATACGGTTAATGCACATGGTGTTGATATCAATGGTCTTGCAGGAAAAGTAATTTCGGTTCCTTTTCATATAAATTCTAAAAGTCCTGTAACAAGCATAACGAATATAGAAGCCGGTACTTTAATTTCAGGAAAAAAAACATTTGAAGGTGTTGTTTCCGATGGGAATGGTGCGGCAAAGTTGTTCTATTCGCTTGATTCCGGTGAAACATATAGAGCTGTTCCGCTCAAACATAAAAAGAAAGAGGAGCTTTCCCGGTTCCGTGTTGTCATTGATACCCGAGATATGTCTGATGGTCCTCAAGTGTGTTGGTTTAAAGCCGTTGACCGTCTTGGTACAGTCGGTATTTCAACATTCCTCTTTTTTATTGATAATACCGGCCCGACAGTTGATTTTTCTTATCCTCCTGAAGGTGAAGTACAAGGCAGCCGATTTGCAATAGGCGGTTCGGCTCGTGATTTAGTCAGTCTTGAAGGGCTTTCGTGGAGAATGGGGAAAGAGAGCGGTGAATTTGAATTGGTTAAAGGAAATCCTTATTGGGTAAAAGAATTTGATGTCAGTTCTTCTAGCCGTAAAAGTGAAACAATTGAAATTATTGCAAAAGATACTGCCGGTAATATTACGACTGTTAAACGGAAGATACAAATTGATAAAGAAAAAGATAAGCCGCAGGTAACGCTCATATCTCCGCAATTGAATGCAGTAACAGAGAATAGTGTGTATCTAGCAGGATTTGTCGATAGTGCATACGGTGTTTCTGAAATACATTATTCATTGGATAGAGGTGCTGAAACAGTAGTACCGGTAACTGACTGTTCGTTTGGTGTAAATATAGAAAATCTTTCAACAGGAAACCACACCCTTTCGATTTATGCGTTAAATGCATCTAATGTCAGAGGGGCTGCCGAAACTATTACTTTTTCATCAAGAGGAAAACGCCCTGTAATTACGGTTGATAAATCTACGGGTGTAGTACAGAATGTGCCGGCAAATAATAAAGCTGTTGTCCCTATTAGTATTGTATCTGATGCCGGACTTAAATCGGTAGAATATACTGTTGGTGCGGATATTACCGATGGTGCTTCAGTCAAAAAAGGTGCAAAAAATGTGTTAATACGCGTCCCGTACAACGCTGGTTTTACGGGGCAATTAACGCCTATATCAGTACATGCCGTTGATATGTTTGACCGTTCTACAAATCAAACCATACTTGTGTCTTCTGCTGTTAAGGGCGAAGAACAGTTTTTGTGGGCTCCGGGTGAAAGAACGGATGACGGTGCTATTATTCTGAGTAATGGGGCTATTCTTAACGGTGTATACCGCTTTCCTGAAGGCAGTGCTGCTTCAATTGAATCAGTATCTCTGGAAGGTGCGGCGGATGCGTTTGAGACTTCGTTTTTGGGAGACGTAATAACGCTTGCAGCAAAAAAAGACGGTCGGTACAAAAATATCAAAGTGATTATTACTGATACAGATGGTAATACTTTTACATCTGAAGGGGTTACGATTCTTTCTGATACCAGAGGGCCTGCCATTACTGTTAAAGGTGCAAGTGATATTCCCAAGACGATAAAACAAACTAGCGTTCCTTTAAATGGTAAGGTCAGCAGTACCGCGGGCTTAAAAACAGTTTCTTATTCTATTAATCATGGAGATCCTGTCGAAATCTCTTCTACATTTTCAGAAACGATTTCTATTGCTGATATTCCTGAGAGTTTAATATTGGTTGAAGTTACTGCGGAGGATGTTATCGGTAATAAAAGCATTGTACATCAATTGTTCTATAAAGATACCGATGCACCGCAAGTAACAATGGTGTTGCCGAAACCTGAAGATACCGTTAATGGTTCCATTGTAACCGCTTTTAAGGTAGATAATTTTTTTAATCTGAAAAAAGCTGAATATAAACCGGCAGGTTCCAATGAATGGAAAGAGATGCCTTTATCGCCGCTCATTCATACATTGATAGGTACTGCGGAAGCTCCTATTAGCAAAGATATGCGGTTTAGGTTTACCGATAAGGCTGATAATGTTGCTACGTATTCAAATTTTGAGTTTAAAATTGCAGAAGAAAGTGATAAACCTGTTTTGGAAATACATGTTCCAAGTGATAATGCCACAATTTTTGCGGACTTTTATCTTTCAGGTGTTGTATATGATGATGATGGCGTCTCAAAAATATTTTATAAAATAGATGACGGTGCCTTTCAGTCATTAGAAATTAAAGATACGTTTAGTATTCCTTTTATGCTTTCAGACTTTAAGGATAATGACCATACCATATCATTGTATGCAGAAGATATTTACGGTGTAAAAAGTAATGTTGTTGAGCGCAAAATACGGGTTTCACTGAACATTCCCGAAACAGAGGTGGTAACACCGCGTGTGAATGAAATGGTAAAAGGAACCGTTGAAATTACCGGTACTGCCAATGATAAAAATGGTATTGCGTATGTAGAACTGTCATTTGATAACGGTAACAGCTATAACCGTGCTCAAGGAAAGAAAGAATGGAAGTATATACTTGATACGAAGATGATAGAAGACGGCACCCATGTTGTTTTCGTACGAACGTATGACAATTACGGACAGTCATCCATTGTTTCAGGCTTGTTGAATATTGATAATACGCCGCCTTCGTTAACATTGAAATCGCCAATATCCGGATCAAAATATGATGATGCTCTTTTAGTTGCAGGAACAATGCACGATGCTACGATGTTGGATAATGTTGTATTAAAAATAAAAGGGCTTGAAGGACAGCGTATTCCCTCAGCATTGAGTCAGATAAAACTGGAAAAAAATATGCTGATTGAGAAAAAATTAGATATTTCAGAGCTGTCTGCCGGCAGATATAATCTTGAAATTATTGCCTATGATACATCAAATAATGCAACAAGCGTATCCCGTAATTTTGATGTTGAGCGCGGAAAAGAAAAAAATAAAATAGAATTGTTGTACCCGCTTAATGGTGAAAGTCTCACCGGAGAGATTACTATTTACGGAAAAATAAATCATACAAGTTATCCTCAATCAGTTTCGTTATATGTTGATAATAAAGAATATTTGACCGCTCCGGTATCATTAACTGGATACTTTAATTTTAAAATACCCGAAAATGAGCTTGCAAAAGGTTTACACCGCCTGTCCGTAAAAGCGGTCGTTGTTGGAAATAAGCTTGATGTATCAAATACGCATGATATACACTATCGTGCGGATGGGCCGTGGATTACTATCGATAATTTTGCGATGGGCGATTTTGTTGTTGATAGACCGTATCTTAAAGGGCGTGTAGGATATACATTCTCTGAAAAAGAAAAAGAGCTGTTGGCTACTAAAAAAATTGATAAAGAACTGTTAAGTTTTGTTAATGAGAAAAAAGTAACGGCGGTTGAAATTAGCTTTGATAATGGTAAGACTTTTGAGCCCATAAAAGTATCAAAAAAAGGCAAATGGAAATACCGTTTGGAACCGAGCGAAATGGAAGAAGGCTATCATTTTGTTTTGGTTCGGGGTCTCATGGCAAATACTGAAGTTGCTGTTGCCCGTACTGTAGTAAGAGTTGATAAGTCGCTTCCAAACGTAACATTGATTACGCCTCATACAGGTGGTATGCACAACGAATCGATTGAATATTCCGGTTTATCTAATGATAACATTATGGTAAAGAAAGTCGAAATGTCCTTACGCAAAGGGGATAAGTATTTTTACAGCGTTCCGAAAGGTTTGCAAGGTTTACATTTTGATGTCGGATTCCTTGGGGCTACACTTTGGAATGTGGGTATAGGGCTCAGTTTCTTTGATAGTAAAGTAAAATTGCAGCTCCATTACGGGCAATTATTAGGCTCTCAGTGGAATAATTTAGGAGCATCAAAAAAGACTAAAAATGAAGCGGGAATAGAAAAAATGCGCTATGGCGGCAGTGTGGTTTCTGCAAAAATCTTAGCGAATGTTTATGAGCTGGCTTTTGAACGTTTTGCCGGTCCTGATTGGGCTTGGCTGCATTTGAGTGCTGCGGTTGGTGCAAACTTTTCACTGTTTACTGATACACAAAGCAAGAAAACGCAGGTACTTTCCGCAATGATAACACAGCTTGAGTTTCCGCGGATAAAACTTCCTAAAAAGAAAGTGAAATACTTTAATAAATTTTCTTTCTATACCGAAGGACAGTTGTGGTTTATTCCTACTGATGTGTCTAATCCTACTGCTAAACCAATTCAGTCGGTTATTCCCCGTATATCATTTGGTTTGCGTGCAGAAGTATTTTAATACATAGGAAAGAATTCCGCCCTGTACGAGCGAGTTTTAGTACAGGGCTTTTTTTATTATGCAAGGATTTTGTTGTGTTAAATGATAAAATACGGCAAAATTGTAGCGGTATATCGGTTTAGTTTTTTAAAACACTTTTATAAGCAGTACACAGCCTTCTTTTACCGTAATTGTTACCGTTTTTCCTATCGGTTCATTGCTCACAGCATATTGGTATTCAGCATGCAGTTCGGCATTATCCAGCGTATATTTTGCGTCTTTAATGCTTACTCCTTTTACAGATCCGAAAACTGCTGTCAGTGAAAAAAATGTAAAAGAAGGTGCGACAAAAACCGGTTGAGAACCAACTATTTGCATTTCAGAATAATCATCAATTAAAAGAGCGTGCGCTTTTGTTTTATAGAGCATGAGAAGAATTGATATATTTGCAATGCTGTGGTCAAAGCGTTGTCCAATCGTTCCCAATAACAAAAAATCCGTGAAACCTCTTTTTAGACCTTCTTTTGCTGCGTAAACGGTGTCCGTATCATCTTTTTCTGTTGGGAGATGGATGGTTTCAACTGAATATGAATCTAATTCTTTTTCGTTATAGGAATCAAAATCTCCGATAATAAGATTCGGCATTATACCAAGTGCTGTGTGGTGATTCAGCCCGCAGTCGCAGAAAATGTAAAAGTCATCAGTATGCAGTGTTTTTTTTATGTATTCATAATTATTGATTGCTGCACCACCAATAATCACACACCGTTTATAGTGCCGTTTCATTTTTTACATATCCTGTGGAGATAATCCATATGCTTCGTGTTCTCTTGTTGAATTATACGGCTCAACATGAATGACAATGTCATATACATTGCCGAGTTTCTCTTTTACTACATCGGAAACATGCTCAGTAATACAATGTGCTTCATGCACCGAAAGATTGCCATCTACTTCTATATCAAGATCAATATCCCAGAGATGTGCTATTTTTCTGATGCGTGCTTTATGTGGATTTTTCACTTGCGGAACGGTTTCTATCGCTTCAAAAAGGTGTTTATATATTTCTTGATTTGCCGTTCCGTCCATAAGTTCAAGATTTAATTCGATAAACAGTTTAATTGCTGAAAAAATTACCCAGCAAGATACAAAAAAAGCAATAATCGCATCAGGATAGAGCGTCCCAAGAATGCGGCATAACAGGTATCCGGCGATAACAGATGAGGAAATGATAATATCATTTAACATATTTTTTGCTGTTGCCGAGACTATGGTGCTGTTTGCTTTTTTTCCTAATACATATTGTGTTACTGATAAGATAATTTTTCCTACAATAGAAATGCCGGCTGTCATAAGGATTAAATTATTGGGTTGGGAAATGATGTTTCCTTTATAAATTGAAAGAAAACGACCGACAGCACTGATGAGTAGTTGAAAACCGGCAAAAATGATAATACAAACCAAAAGAAGCGAAGCAATTGTTTCAGCGCGCTGATGACCCCATGGATGTTCTTTATCTGAGGGTTTTGCAATAATAAAGCCGACAATAACTGCCATAGCAGCAATTGCTGTATCACCGGCAGAATCTAGTCCGTCGCTTAAAAGAGAGAGGCTGTTCGATATAACTCCGGCAGTAATTTTTACTGCACATAAAATAAAATTGCCGATGAGCGCAATATATGAGGCTTTTCGTATAACCTGTGCGCGTACATCGGCATTTGTTTTAGACGGCATACTAATTGTTTGTTCAGTTATTTTTGCACATTGACTCGTTTGAGCACCGGAAACTAGGCGTAAAATTCTTTTACAGCATCAATAATTTGTTGTATATGCTCTTTTTCAATCCAATAATGAGTAACAAAGCGGAAATAACCATCTTTGCCGCATGGATTGATTATGATATTCTTTTGCCGCATAAAATCTACAAAAGCTTCGGTGTCTAAATTTACATTTTCTTTATTTTTAAAGAAAACAAAATTTATATCACGGCGGTCTTGCGCAACTTCAATTTTTTCAATCTGAGCTAATTCCTTGGCTAACAAAGATGCATGTTCGTGGTCAATATGCAGCCGTTTTGTCATGTCTTTAAGCGCGATAAGACCTGCTGCTGCGAGTATTCCTGCCTGTCGCACGCCGCCGCCCATGAGTTTGCGGTTAAACCGTGCTTTTTCGATAAAGTCTTTTGGTCCGGCAAGCATTGAGCCGATAGGGGCACACAGCCCTTTGGATAAACAGAATGAAACGGTATCGACATGTTGGGTTATTTCTTGTGCAGCAACACCAAGTGCTGTTGCGGCATGGAAAAGGCGGGCTCCGTCAAGATGGACGGGCAAATTCCAGCGTTTTGCACAGCGGTGAATTTCTTCCATCCCTTGCAGCGGGAAAATCTTTCCGTTTGAATGTGCATTTTCAACGCATATAAGGCTTGTTGTCGGAGCATGGATATCATAAGCAACTCGTATGCGTTTTTCAACTTCCGCAGCGGTTATCATTTCACCGTTCATCGGAATCGTTCGCAGCTGAACACCGGCAATAAGCGCCGCTCCGCCTGTTTCATACTGCACAATATGACATTGTTCATCTAAAATGACTTCGGATCCGCGCGGACAGTGGGTCAGCAGTGCGAGCTGGTTTCCAAAAACTCCTGATGGAACAAAGAGGGCTGCTTCTTTACCGGTAATGTTTGCGGCATATCGTTGAAGTTCGATAACTGTAGGATCATCTTGATACACATCATCACCAACCGGTGCTTTTGCCATTGCTTCGCGCATTTCCGGTGTGGGCCATGTAACCGTATCACTTCGTAAATCAATGTAATTCATACTGCCGAGTCTACTGTATCTACACAGAACTTGCAATAGATTTTTCTGTCTCACTAGCTGTTTTGGGCAGTGCTAAATTTTCATATAGAAACGCCGTTTTGTCAGCTGATTGGTAAATAAATTTTTAGAAATGTTGTTTTATGTAACACATTAGCCCAAAAAAACAAATTGTTATTAAATAATCATATATTTTTATGAATATTCTTTGTTGATCTCTTGAAAATCATCCAAAAAAAACTCCACATGGAGTTTTTTTTTGAAAAAATCGGACATTTTTGCGGTATTCTACCGATTCATATCTATTCAGCAATGCATCCATCTGCTTCATTAAGTGGCTGTGCGTTGTTAACGGTGGTGCCTATATGAAAATAATGTGCAAGAGATAAAAGAATAGAGCATATTCTGTATACAATTCCGGATGCATCAAAAATATCAATCTTTGGTGATCTGTTTGTAGGAATTACTTTTGCAATCAATCTTGTAGAGATTTTTATATCAAAAGGAGTTTGGAAGTGGATTTTAAGAAAAGTTTAAAGGTTCAATTTTTTATTGTTGCAATAATCAATATTATATTAATCGTCTTTTCAATGTTTTTGTTTATTCGTATAAAGAAAAACAGTGCCGATATTATTGAATTGTTGCATAGGAAAGAACGGCTGTTTTTAGTTGCAAATGAATTAAAGCAAAGTAGTGAAGATCTTACCCGTTTGTGCCGTCTTTTTGTTGTAACCGGCGGAAAACAACACTATGCTGATGCATATAAAAATATTGTATTATGGCGTTCAGGGAAAATTCCCAGACCGGAAACATTTGAGAAAGAGCTTTTTCCAAAAAGAAAAATAAGTCAAATCGACCTTTTAAAAGAACTTGGCTGTACAAAAACAGAACTTGATCTTTTAGAAAAATCAAGCGTATTAAGCGAACAATTGATTTCAATTGAACAGCAGGCTATGGAAACAATCAGGAAAAAGGAATATGTCTTAGGATCTTGTGATATGCGGGAAGATGAAAACTATTTTAGATTTGCAAATAGAATCGTTAATGATCAGAATTATAATGCTGAGGTTACAAAAATTATGCAGCCTATTAATACATTTCATTCGGTGCTTCATGAAAGAGTTGATAAACGTATTGAGGCAGGAGAGGCAACCTTATTTTGGCAAGAAACGCTTGCTCTTTTCTTTATGAGTGCGGTAATTCTAAGCTTTATTTTTATACTGTTCTTTTTTTACCAAACAATACTTAAGCCGGTGTTAAAAATATCAAAATTATTACTTGTTCTCGGCAGTGGAAACTTAACGAATACTCTTGCAATAGAATCAAAAAATGAAATTGGAGCAATGTCATGGAATTTAAATACAATGGTCAATAATATCCGTGAACTTATTTTTATCATTCAAAAAAGTACGAACTCTCTTTCATCAATTGGGGAGCAATTGTCAAGTAATATGACAGAAACCGCAAGTTCAATTCGGCAAATTAGTTCTAATATTGAAGGGGTGAAAGAACAAGTTATTCATCAAAATAGCGGTGTAACTGAAACATCAATAACGATGGAAGAAATTATACAAACGATTCATCATCTGAATAAAAATATAGAAGTTCAGATAACAACCGTAAAACAATCCTCATCATTTATTGAAGAAATGGTCGCTAATATTGGTTCTATCGGCAAAATGCTCAAAGATGGGAATGTTATTGCGCAAAGGCTGAATCAAAAAACAATGATAGCAAAAGAAGGAGCACAATCTGTTAATTCTGAAGTTGTGAAAGTAGGTGAAAAATCATCAGCATTGCTTGAAGCGGCATCGGTGATTCAAAATATCGCATCGCAAACAAATTTACTTGCGATGAATGCTGCAATTGAGGCTGCCCATGCGGGTGAAACCGGTAAGGGGTTTGCGGTTGTCGCCGATGAAATTCGTAAGTTGGCAGAAGAAGCCGGATCGCAGGGAAAAGGAATTGCCGAGAGTATAAAAGAAACAACTGAAATTATCAAAATTATTGTTGATAATGGAAAAAACGCCGAAGCAGGACTTGATGATGTTGTCGTTTTGGTAAAAGAAACGCTAATTCAAATTGAGAAAATAGTAGCGGCAATGCATGAACAGGAAAAAGGGAGCCAAGAAGTTTTGGTGGCATTAAAAGATATCAATGCAATGAGCGATGAAGTAAAAGCAGGCTCAAAAGAGATGTTAAAAGGCGGAGAACAGGTTGCCGAAGAAATGCGGAAGTTGGATGCGCTTACTATGGTTATTACTGACAGTATGAATGAAATGGCAAGTGGGGCTGTACAAATAAATAATGCCGTACAAGAAGTGAATCAAATGAGTAATGAAAATCAAAACAGTATTAAGAATCTTGTTCAAGAAGTACATAAGTTTATTGTGTAATTGATTTTCTCTGCTCTTATTGAAGTACAATGAACACATAATTTTATTTGCGTAAACCAGAAAATATAGGTATACTTTATCTTATTCATGCTCGTTTTATGAGTATGAAATATGTTTTTAGAGTGTGTAATAACTCTAAAAAAGGAGTAGATTGTGAAAAAGTTATCTTTTATTTTGTTGGCTGTTTCAATGTGTGCACTGGTTATGACCGGATGTGCAAAAAAAGAGGCAGAGCCTGAAAAAACAGTACTGACTATGGGCTCATGGCGTGCTGATGATGTCGATGCATGGACAAAATTACTTGCCGAATATGAAAAGGTGAGCGGTGTTCATATTGACTTTAAACCGACCAATCCGCCTGATTACAATGCATCATTACG
>PDWI01006402.1_pt1 | contig 14778 bp, 15 predicted proteins | sample 1430891 | NCBI WGS metagenome assembly PDWI01 (sample SAMN01162508, study PRJNA174530) | Oral metagenome, whole genome shotgun sequencing project. | biome: Marine environment; feature: Marine mammal; material: Swab sample of the gingival sulcus; isolation source: swab sample of gingival sulcus... | reverse complement strand
CCTCTGCTTTCCCCCAACTGACAGACATACCTCTATCACCAGCGGAACTACCGCCTTGAAGGAGACTTACCGGTATTTCAATAGTGAAGCAAATATCCGTTTTTTCAGTCAACGAACCGCAGACTCGGCATTGATACTCTCTCCGACCTCTATTGCCAGTAGAGAAGAAGGGAAACAGCAACTCAATATGAGACGCCTGAGCATCCAGCCGATCCTTCATTTTCATCAGTACCTGCGGCAGCCGATTAACATCAAAATCCCCATGAAAATCGTTAAGAATTTCAACAAAACGACTCATGTGGGTACCCTTATAATGCTGAGGCAGGTTGACGTACATATCAACCACAGCCACAGTATGCTGCCGCCCGCAATTCTTATCCCGTAAAACTATTGGATACGATACGGATTTTACTCCTACCTTTTTTATACCAATTCTGCGGCTGTCCGCCAGGTTCTGAATATCTTTCATATCCTTCTTCCATCAGGCAGCCAGGAGTAATTACTGCCCGTGGGACTTCTCCTTATTCTCTTCAACAGTCTTGCAGTCAATACATAAGGTTGTCACCGGACGTGCCTCAAGCCGCTTTATACCTATAGCCTCTCCACACTCTTCACATACACCAAAAGAGCCGTCTTCAATACGCAAAAGAGCTTCATCTATCTTGTAAACCAATTTACGCTCCCGCCCGCGTATTCTCAACTCGAAGTTCCGCCCCTCTTCCAGAGTCGCCCGATCATTAGGATCAGGGACATTGCTCGTCTGCCCTATCCCTTCAAGGGTTTTCCCCTCTTCTCTGATAATTTCCTCTTTTTTCAGCAGTAATTCTGCTTTAAAAAAATCAAGTTTCTCCTGATCCATTCCATCTCTCCTCAAAAAACATCACAACACCCTGTACAAGGCGAGTATGTTATTGGCAGAAACATTACTTACGGAGGTAGACTCCGCTTTTGCCTCCCATTTTTTCCTGCAGCTGAATATCACCAATAACCATTGCTTTATCAACTGCCTTGCACATATCGTATATCGTCAATGCCGCTACTGAAACGGCCGTTAAGGCCTCCATTTCAACCCCAGTTCTTCCAGTCACTCCTACAGTAGCACAAATCTGAACCCGGTGAAGATCATCAGCAAAAGAGAAATCAATATTGATACGACTTAGCGGTAACGGATGGCAAAGCGGGATAAGATCAGATGTTTTCTTGGCAGCCATAATTCCTGCAATTCGTGCAATGCCGAGAACATCCCCCTTACTCATGGTACCAGCTTTCACCTTTTCATAGGCCAAATCAGACATAGCGATCCAACCACTGGCCACCGCTTTACGCTCGCTTATGTTCTTACCGCCAACATCAACCATACGAGCACTGCCTTCCTGGTCAAAATGAGTTAACTCTGCCACCCCGCTCCCCTCTATTTTTTACCCATAACTTCATGAAAAATCTTTTTGAAAAAACCTTCCTTTTCCCGTTCTTCGCTATCTTCATGGCGAAGCTCCGCAAACTCCTGCAACAGGAGTTTCTGATCTTCTGTAAGGTTGGTCGGAGTCATAACCTGCAGGGAAACAACCATATCTCCCTTACTCCCTCCCCGTAAACTGGAAACACCCTCATTTTTAAGGGTAAACATCTCTCCAGACTGGCTGCCTGCTGGAATAGTCAGCTCCCGCTTCCCGTAAATAGTCGGCACATCTACCGTCACACCAAGTGCCGCACTTACCATGGGAACCGGGAAAGCACAGTATATGGTATTGCCTTCCCGTTTAAAGAATTCATGCTCTTCCACATGAATGACGACATAAAGATCTCCTGAAGGCCCCCCTCTGCGCCCACCTTCACCCTCTCCACGCAACCGCATACGGGCTCCGGTATCAACACCTGCAGGAATCTTCAACGATACAGTCTTGCTTTTCTCCTTCAAGCCGTGACCACCGCAATCATTACATGGCTGTGTAATAATTACGCCCTCTCCCCGACACTGAGGGCAAGTGGTACTCATCTGAAAGAATCCCTGCGAACGAATCACCTGACCACGGCCATTACATCCGGGGCATGTTTCCGGCTTACTTCCTGGCCGTCCGCCACTCCCCTCGCACGTCCAACACGTCTCATTTTTACTGAGACGAATCTCTTTCTCTGCGCCATGGACTGCCTCCATGAAGGAGATCTCAACATCATAGCGCAGATCATTCCCCTGGATGGGGCCGTTACGGCGAGCCTTAGCGCGCCCACCGCCAAAACCGAATAGATCGCCGAAGATGTCTCCAAAGCTGGAGAAGATATCTTCGGCACTGCCCGGCCCGCTGTATCCGCTATTTTTTAAGCCATCATGACCATAGGTGTCATAAATTTGCCGTTTTTTTTCATCACTGAGTACCTCATAGGCCTCAGTACATGCCTTAAACTGTTCTTCCGCTTCCTTATCTCCCGGATTCCGGTCGGGATGATATTTCATCGCCAGTTTACGATATGCTTTTTTTATCTCTGCCCCACTGGCACTACGGCTCACCGAGAGCACTTCATAGTAATCAAGCGTCATTTTTTATCACAACTACTTCATCGTTAATCAAAAACCACACTGCTGCAGCAATTACGCAACAGCAGCATCTCCATCCTGAGACTTATCCTTAACGGCAGCAGGAGCTTCTCCTGAAAAACTCTCTATATTGTCAAAACCAACACTGCCGTCTGCAATCTCCCGCAGGGTCATTACAATTTCCTTATTTTTCCCTTCTGCCAGAAAAGGAGCCCCTTGACGATGCTGACGAATACGCTTTACCGTAAGATGGATAAGATTAAAACGGTTATCATCACCAATGGTTTCCAGGCAATCTTCACATGTAATTCGAGCCATTACTACTCCTGTTTATTGCTTATATTGATAAAATTTCCAGTCTCCTTTCAAATCATGCGAAAGGATTATTGAGTAAAAGAGTCTGTCTCCGATCCGGCCCAACAGAAACAATGTCCACAGGCGTTTCGGTTATCTCCTCAACTCTTTTTATATAGTTTTTCGCGGCAGCAGGTAACGCATCATACTCTGTTACCCCTTCCAGATCTTCTTTCCAGCCTTCAAGGCTTTCATAAACGGGCGTCATCGCCGCCACATCTCTTATGTTGGAAGGCATCGCCCCAAGGGTTTTCTCCCCAAGCTGATAGGAGGTTGCAACTTCCAGCCTCTCTTGTCCGCTCAAAACATCCAGTTTGGTGACGGCAAGGCCTGTAAGCCCATTGAGACGCACTGCATCGGAAACAACCACTCCATCCAGCCAGCCACAGCGACGGGGACGCCCCGTTGTCGCACCAAATTCATGCCCTTTCTCCTGCAGCTTCTGACCAACAGCATCGGTTAATTCTGTGGGAAAAGGCCCTGCCCCCACCCGCGTGGTATACGCCTTCATAATGCCGACGACAGCATCAATGTGACAGGGGCCGAATCCGGTACCGGTACAGGCATTGGAGGCAACGGTATTTGAAGAGGTAACAAAAGGATAGGTTCCATGATCTACGTCAAGATGCGTTCCCTGAGCACCTTCAAACAGAATATTTTTTCCAGCTTTTCGTGCCTCATCAAGGGTTACAGAGACATTCCCCAGATACGGCAGTAATTTTTCCCCACACTCCATCGCCTGAGCAAGAACGGCATCATAATCAACGGGAGTTTCACCATATTTCTTTTCCAGAATAAAATTCTTCTCTTCAACAACGGCCTTTAATTTATCACGAAACAGGGTTTCATCTGCGAAATCTCCCACTTTCAGGCCAATACGCCCAACCTTATCCATATAACATGGACCGATTCCTCGACCGGTAGTTCCAATTTTTTTCCCTTCGGAGAGAGCGGCTTCTCCCGCCTGATCAATCCGGGCATGGTACGGCATCAGTAATTGAGCTCCCTCACTGATCATAAAGCGATCCGGGGTAACAACAAGCCCTTTCTCTGCCAGTTCCGCCATCTCCTGCAGCAGAACAACAGGATCAAGAACCACACCATTACCAATCATGCATGTTTTATTGTCATACAAGATGCCGGATGGGATAAGATGAAAAATAAATACCTTACCGTCAATGACCAAGGTATGCCCAGCATTATTTCCTCCCTGAAAACGAACCACATAATCAGCATATTTAGTCAATAGATCGACAATCTTTCCCTTTCCCTCGTCACCCCACTGGGTTCCCACCACTATGACACTAGACATTCATGATCTCCTTTGATAGTTTTATCGCTCTCTCGCTGCATTCCAGCCAGACAATAGACGAGTATTCCCCCAAAAAAACACAGAGGAAGAGTGGGAATATAGTAAACCATTGCATCAATGTCAATCAGAGTAACACTTGCAAAATTCAGGAAATACCGTACTATTGGCTTTCATTAACATTTTTATACTGAGAAGTGCTGTTTTCTATCGGTGCATTCTCCCTTTATTTGTTACAGGATTATACTTATGTTTGGGATTGGCTTACCGGAAATACTCGTTATTCTGGCTGTGGCACTCATTGTTGTTGGACCGGACAAACTACCGGACCTGGCAAAAACCCTTGCCAGAACTCTTGCTCAACTCAAACAAGGTGCCGACCAGTTAAAGACCGAGTTAAATGATGCCGCAAAACCGCAGGAGCTGCTGGATGAATTACAACCAAACCTCGAAGAGGCGGCAAAAACACTCCAGGAAAGCTTAAAAACACTCCCTACACCAAATTTACAGCAGGAACTGCGGCAACTGGCAGAAGAGACAATGCAGCATGCAACTCAGCCGCTTTCTCCCCCCTCAGGAGAAAAGAAGCAAGAACAGGCAGAAGAAACTATTGCTACAGAAAAGCAGGAGTAAACTATGCCTGGTCTACGTTCATCACAGATACTCCCTGCTCTGGAAAAAGGGGCTGCTTTTTTTCGTCCGCACCATCAGGAACTCCGTAAACGTCTCTCTATTATCCTCGGCTCAATAGTTGTCTGTTCTGCCGTCGCCTACTTTTTTGCAGAGCCATTAACCAAACTTTTCATCGCCCCCTTACTCAACTCTTCTCCATTGGTCGCCAAGCTGGTCTATACCAGCCTGCCCGAAGCATTTATTGCCTACCTCAAGATTGCACTTCTCACCGGAATCATCGGCAGTATGCCCGTAACACTTTACCAAATATGGGCATTTATCGCTCCGGGTCTGCATCAAAAGGAGAAAAGAACCACCCTTGTTATTGCATTCTGGGCAAGCCTTCTTTTTACCGCAGGAGTTATTTTCTCTTTTTGTATCGCCTTACCCCAGCTGCTTAAATACTTTATGGGATATGTCAGCGAAGGGCTTGTCCCTCTACCCAAATTTGGTGCCTATCTTCACTTTGTTGCCAAGATGACAATCGGCATTGGCCTCGCTTTTGAAATCCCCTTTTTAATGGTTATCGTCAGAAGGATTGGTCTTGTCAATAAAAATTACTTCAAAGATAAGCGTATCTGGTTCTACGGAACGATTATCACAACAGCATTCCTTCTCTCATCTGGAGATATAGCAGCAACAATACTCCTCTCTTTTCCGCTTTTTTTATTTTATGAGGCCGGCAATGCAGCGGGGCGGTTCTTCTAACAGGATCAATCCCCCGGAGTACAAGAAACGAAAAAAGAGGAGCTTCCATAACATTCCAAAGCTCCTCTTAGTAAGAATCAAAAAGATCTCACAAACCACTGCAACAATATTGTTTTACCTCTACTTACCCCTCAAGCTTGGCAAGAACCTCCTGCAGCCAGGAGCGGGCATTGTTAAAATCATCCTCATTTGGATGTTTCTTCGCCTCTTCAATACGGGCTTTACGTTCTTCCGTCATCTCATGGGGGTTACCCGGCATTTTTGCCATCTTCTCAAGCAGTACCGGGTCAACCTTACCCTGGCAAATAAAACTTCCACACACCTCATTATCTCCAGCTAATTCTGCGGCCTTCGCCATGCAATCCCTGCCATGTTCAGAATCGGGATATGCGCCAAGAGTTCCAAAAAAAGCTATCTTCTTATTAGAAACGCCCTTAAGAAAATCACGGCTTTTCTTGTTTGGTATCCCTTTATCTACCCAATATCCCAGTACCAGCAAATCACAATCACCACCACCGGCAGGTGCTTCTTCAATAGGGCAAACCATCGTATCAGGAGGACACACCGACGCCATTGCCTCTCCTACGGATTTGGTATTTCCTGTTTTTGATGACCAGGTAAGCAACACTTTCATAATAGCAACCTCTTTTTAGTAACGTATCAAATTAACAAAACTCTTTTCTCATCTGCTGCCATGCAGTTTTGATAGAGGGAATAATTTCTTTTTGTTCACGTCCTGCATAAACACCAAACATCTGGTTACCGTCTTTGTCAAAAAACTGAACAGAAAGGCTTTCCAACGAAAAAAGCTGTTTTTGTACAAAACAGACAGAGGCAAGTCTATCCACCATTAAATGGCCTCCCAACGGATTATCCTTTCCATTAAGATTAAAAAAGCCATGTGCTGCTTTCCCTTCAGGTAATTTTCCCTTATATTCAACAATAGCACCGGGGCTATTGACAAAAAAAGTGGCCTTTTCCCACTTGCACAACTCGGCCCAGATCTTTTCAAAATGCTGTGCATCTGCAAACGAACGCATATCTTCCGGCAATGCGGCTAACACCACCGCCTCAGAAACACCAAGTTTCTTTGCCAGAAAAGACGGCATAAAATCCGGCTTTTCCTTTAATTCCGCATCAACCTTATTTTTTATATCTTCGGTTACCTGTGAAACAAACATATCTCCTCCTATTTGATTAATCTTCGCTGCCTTCACAGCTTTTTATCGGTAAATGTAACGCTTGATCTGCTACATTTTCAAGTATCTCAAGATCATGAGTAATAAGCAGTACCAAACAGCCTTTTGCTGCCGCTTTGCCGATCAAATCAGCAATACGCCGCATATTGCCTCCATCCAGTCCACTCGTCGGCTCATCAAGAATAAGTATCTCCGGCTCTTTTGCCAACCCGCATGCTACAACAAGCCGCTGTTTTTCTCCGCCGGAAAGAGATTGCGGGTGCCTCTCCGTTAAATGAGAGAGATTGATCTCTTTCAGCATGGCATGTAACTTTTCTTCATCAACGTTATTTGTTTTGCCTCCAGTCATCGCCATAGCCAGCTCCTGATACACGGAGCTCATATGAAGCTGATGATCAGTGTTCTGCAAGACAATAGACGCTCGATCAAGAATCTCTTTTGCGGAAAGACTTTTCCCATGCAACCGAATGGACCCCTCCTGCATTTTCAACAAGCCAGTCAAGAGCCGGGCCAAGGTCGTTTTTCCTTCTCCATTGCCGCCAATAATAGCGGTAATCCCGGAATTAAGAGCAAAAGAGACATCAGAAAAAACCTGCTTTGCAGCCCCTTCTCCCTGCCACTTACTCTTATTGTAGCAAAAAGAGAGGCCAGACACCTCCAGATCACCACTCACTCCGGGGGTCGGCAAAAGGGCCCTGCAGTCGGACACACGATCTTTCCGTAATCCATAATCGTGCCGAAAAGAGGCATCTGCCAATAAGGAGAAGTCTCCCTCTGCAACAATTTCCCCTTCACTCATTACAACCACCCTGTCAACCACACCTTCAAGCCAGTAGAGACGATGATCTGCAACCAGAATAGAGAGCCCCTGCTGCTTCAACGTCTTCAACTGCTCTGCCAGCTCCAAAGTACTTTCCGGGTCAAGATTGGCAGTCGGTTCATCAAAAACAAGAGCCTTAGGCTGCTGAGAGAGAATAGAGGCAATCGCTAATTTCTGCTTCTGCCCTTCGGACAAATCATGAATAGAGGCATCTAAAAAATCACTCAAACCAACGGCTGCAGCACTACTCTCAACAATGGCGGTAATCTCTTCCCTGCTTTTATTCTGCCACTCATGAGCAAACGCCAACTCATCTCCAACCTGCAATGCAAAAAACTGCAACTCCGGATCCTGAAAAACAGTACCTACCTCCGCTGCAATCTCCTGGATACTTCCCTCTTCTGTCTTCTTGCCGCAGACGGAGACATTACCTGTCAGTGTCCCCTTGAAAAAATGAGGGCAAAGGCCATTAACCAACCGTACAAGCGTTGATTTTCCACAACCACTCGCTCCGGTAACCAGAACAAGTTCCCCCGGCTCAATTTCCAGAGAGACGTTCTTTACCGACGGCCGATCGCAAAAAGCATAAGAGTAGCTTACATTATCAAGACAGATCACATCATCCCTCCTTTGCTGGAAGACGGAAATTGCAACTCCAATCCGACACCAATGGCGACTATAAGAATAACCACAGCCAGCGCTATTATATCATTTTTACCAAATGCAGTTGGCCGGTAACTCACCATCTTCACATCAGGACGAATCCCTTTTAACTCGGCAGCAATCGCAAGCTCATCCGCACTACGCAGCGCCCTGAAAAGCATAGGAACAAAAAGAAGACGTACAGACAACAACGGATGACACAGCAAAAACAGTGCATTCAGTTTATACCCCCGAATACGGATAGTTTCTGATATCTGCTTTACATCTCTAATAAAATCAGGGATAAAGCGAATAACGACCACTGTCGGGATATAAAACCAAACAGGTAAACGCAACCCCTTAAGTGCTGAAAGCAAGATCTGCACTCGTGATGTAAGGGCTAATGCTAAAACAGCGTTCAGCATAACCAGACTGCGCAAAAAGGGGATAAGCACAGCACTAAAATCAGCCAGGGGAGAATCTTTCACAAAGAGATAAAAAAGGAGCACAAAACAGATGGAAACCAACCACATCGCCAGCATTCCCAGATAACACACTCCGAGGAGCTGCCTCCTCCGGACAGAAAACAGAACATAGAAAAAAGTTACTGCCGTAAAAAACCCCAAGGCAACCTGCCCCTTAAAAAATATGACAGAAGCAGATGCCAGCAAACAGATAAACATCCTGCTGCGAACATCAAGCGTTAAGGTTGGAAGAAAAGAGTGTGAAGAAAGATCTGTTCCTGTTTTTTCAGTCTCGGATAATACAGGCATGACGAAGCTCCTTTACAAAAAAGACACCAGTAAAAAGACCAATCAAAGAACCGATATAACTAATAGCCACCACAATGGCTACCATCACCATCAGCCCTTGCTGCTCCCGCATATAAAGCCATGAGATACCTAAAGAGCTGCATTTATATAACAGGTCATACAAACCAATTCCCAGAATCAAGGCAGCACTCTTTTTGTATCCTCCCAGAAAAACGATGATCCCCTCAGCAATAACCCCCGCAAGCAACATGGAAGGAACGATAAAAATACTTCCTCCTAGCAAAAGAAGAGAGATTAAGCTGGAGACGGCAATAAAAAGGACAAGAGTGCCAAATTTTCGCACTTTATAAAGCAGGACAATAGCGAGAGAGGTGAAAAGAATATTTTTTAATATTAGAGTCAGGGGATTCATTCCTCCCCCGATAAGAGCAACCAACATGCTGGAAACCTTGGTCACTGCAGCAAAGATACCAACCGTAACGAGATCCTGCAGTTGCCAGTACGGTTGTTTTTTCGGCTGATCCATCAAACCTCCTTTATTTGTTACAGCTTCAAAACAGCAGGTGTTGCCCCCTACAAAGGGGACAACACCTGAACTTTCCTTTCTTAAACTACAGTAAAGGAACTATTAGAAAGAAACAGCCAAACGGGCAACCACATTAACCCCTTCTTCTTCGAGGGTATTCTGAGCGGTAGTATAGCTCTCATCAAAAATATTGTTAATATTTATTGAGGCCTTCCATCTATCATTTTCTCCCCAACTCGTTCCTACTGCAAGGTTAAGAGTACTCCAGCCATCATTCGTCTCAATCATACCGTTACGAGCCTCATCTTCTGCCTTGGTTGCGGTACGAACATAGAGATCTCCCCATACTTTTGAGACCCAATCGCCCATAGGCTGCTCAAACTTCACCCCTATACGGCCGGAGAAAAGAGGTGTCTTGGTCTTCCAGGTACTGAAGTCTCCATCTTGATACTCCCGGCGCATAATGGTTCCATTAACATACGGCTGCATATTATACCGATCAAAACGATAGCCTAACCAGATCTCTGCACCATAGGTCTTTGCCTCGTCAACATTTTCATACCGATTATACCCGGGGCGAACCTCTTGCCGGTTGATATAATTCTCTGCCATGGAACAGAATACGGCAAAATCTGTCTTCAGATGATCATCAGCAAAGCGGGCACCAATCTCAAAGTTATTGGAGGTCTCAGGGTCCAGATCAGGATTAGCCAGCGTCATTTCTCCGCCATGGGTTGTGCCGATAAACAACTTGGTCAAATCCGGGAATCGATACCCCTGAGAGAACAATCCACGCAAGGTAAGTTCTTCTGTTGTATTCCAGGTAATACCAGCACTGAAAGCGGGATGGCTATCAGACATACTTCCCGTTTTGATTCTTGGATCATCAGTCTTATCCAGTTCAGATTCAACCCAGGTTTCCCTTACCCCCAGAGTCAAGGTTAGATCGTCAGCAACACTCCACTCATCCTGAAGGTAAAGTGCCCAATTCTTGATACTCGCCTCCTGAAAATGGCTGCTTGACGGCATAACCGGAACAGAAAAACTTGTCTCCGTAGTGGCATCAAGAGTATCGTAACTGAACGATGCTCCCGTAATGATATAATGATCTGCGGTCAATGCCAAATCAACCTGACCATTAACAGCATACGTTTTCTGGTCATTATTAGTCGTTATATAATGCATCAACGGTGCAGCAGATGCAGGACCTCCCACGGCCTTATCAAGCCCTGCTATTGCACGATAGCCACCAAACGGTTTACAATCTTTTATAACATTTGCTGGATGTCCAGGAGGTTTCGGGATTTTACACGGCCACCCGCTACCACTAGCAGGAGGGGTAGTCGGTTTTACCCCTGCAGTAGAAGGCTTCCCTTTGCCAGGTTTCATCCCTCCTTTACCAGGTTTTACTCCAGCAGGCATTCCTTTAGGAGCTCCCATTTTAGGAGCACCCATAGCAGGCATCCCACCACCAGCCATCATGGATGGCGGCAATTCCATATTCTGCTCAAAATCCTTCAATGTCTTCTGATAGTAAGCATCCACATGAACTTTTGTTATTAAATCACTAATATTCTTAAAATCAACAAAAGCTCCGGCTTTCTCCCGCGACCACTCGGGCAGATTAAGATCCATCATAATTCCGCCCATTACCGGAGTCGGCGGAACATCTGCAGCTACCTCATATTTTTCCAGAGTAAAACCTGCATCCAGACTATCCGTTTTATATCCCACAAAACCGCTGACATTTTTCATTGTGGAATCAGAACCTTTCAACGTTCCGTCCGGAGTTTCACGATCTCCCTGATCAGAGTAACTTCCGGTTAAACGATATTGTACACTCCCTGCATTACCTGCAAGGCCAAGGCTTCCCTCATAACCTTTCGTCCCTGATCGATAGACACCGGAGACATCACCGGAAAGGGCTTTTTTCCCACCTTTCTTGGTAATGATATTGACAACACCACCAATAGCATCAGAACCATAGAGAACTGAACCAGAGCCCTTGATAACCTCAATCCGCTCCACTATCGCAGGATCAACAAGAAGAGGAGCTCCATCCATTGATTTCTGCTCACTAATCTTTTGCCCGTCAATAAGAACGATAACCCGGCCGCCGTTCTCGCCACGAATCATAAGACGTTTGGAACCTGCAACGCTATTATCAAAAATTTCAACACCGGGGACATCCTTTACCATATCTGCAATGGTAGTACTCCCATACTCCGCTGCTTGGTCAGCATCAACAAGAGTTACGGTTGAAGGGACATCCTGCAGCCTTTTCTCTGTCTTTGTTGCAGAAATAACAACGTCATCACTTTCAATATCCGTTACAGCCATAGCCGTCATCGGCGGAAGAGCCAACGCAAGCGCCAAGGTTGCATGCAGGGTTTTCTTTGCTGCCCGCTTATCCATTATTCGTTCTCCTTTAATATAGTTTGATGCAAATAATCAATCGTCAACTGCGCAATATTTACCTGCCAGAACTGTCCAGCACGGGTCAAACGCAGCCAATCGCCATCTTTTTCCAATAATTTAGCCTCAGTCCACTGTGAAAGCAGAGGCTCCAGACAACCAGCAAGATCAAGGTTAAACTCTTTCCCCAATCGACCAGGATTAATCCGGCAAAGCTCAAACTCACCAGTAATAGTTTTCTCCAGCAAGGCGTGCTCTCCCTGCTGAAAAAGCATCTTCACAGGCTTTCTTCCCTGCTCGACCATCTCTTTCCAGCTCATATAGTCACTTTCTGCCATCATGGAGTACCCATTCAGATTGCCACCGGCACCAGGTCCAAAGGAGAGACAATGGGCAGGACTTCGCATTAAGTGATTATAGATATTTCTTTCTCTGGAAGTTCTTCCCCAGTGGTTAACAGAAAGGCGGCGATACTGCTCTCTTTCCATCAACTCACAACCATAGTCGTAGAGCAGAGCGCGAGTTTCAACATCAAGCTCTTTTTCCATCTTGCCATGCTCAATCGCACCATGGAGAGGAGTTCCCGGGAATACCTGTAATTGATAAAGGTCAGCACCATCAAGTTCAAGCTCCTGAAAAGTGCGGATATCATGCTCCCACATTTCCCTTGTCTGACCGGGAAATCCATAGATAAGATCAATAATAACTGCTGCCTGATCAAGATTTTTCAACTCAGTCAGTTTATCCATGACAACCTTTCTATCGGCCAGCCTCTTCATAGACTGCCGTAAAGCGGTGTCAAAGGTTTGAACCCCTAAAGAGAACCGGTTAACGCCATTGTCTATAACGGCACGAATTTTATCTTCATCAAAATTCTGAATCCGCCCCTCAAGAGTAAGCTCACAATCATTAGCCAACGGCAGGTAATTCCGCACCCCTTCGACAAGACGCCCTAAATCAACTGCTTCAAGAGAGGTAGGCGTCCCTCCACCAAAATAAACTGCATGGATCGGCGCAGAATTCTGTGCAGGTTCATCTTTCCACATTTTCAATTCTGTCAGCACCGCATCGGTATACGCCCGACTATCATCAGGACTCAGCTTCTTTTTATAAAACCCGCAATACAGACAATGAGTTTCGCAGAAAGGAACATGAATATAGGCAGCCCCTTTTCCCTCCCTCGGCATCTGCTTTATCTGCTCAAGCCGTTGACCAATCTGCGGCGGAGGAACCATTGTGGCACTGCCGGAGGCATGTGTCGCAACCTTCTTCTCAAAAGCACTGGTAAGGGGATTCTCTGTCTTTGCAGCATAACGTTCCATATCTGGTTTGTTCATGATATCTCCATCTCATTTATTCAAAATTAAAACACGCAAACTTGGTAGAAAGTACATTCCTACCTTTCTTCTGTCAATACAAATTATTACGATAGGTAAAAAAATAAGCCTGGGGTAAATATTATTCAATGCACCCCCAAAAAAACATAAAAACAATGGAAAAATAACCCATTATAATCTCAAAAAAACTAAAATTACCTCCAGCCCCTATTTCTCCACCTCCTTTTCCCCTCTTCCCGGGTAAGCTGTTCCTTGTTTTATTCAGTTTTACTCCGACAACAGGTATAGGGGTTAATCGTCATTACCGGACAAGAAGCAGAACGCACCACCTTATCGGCAACAGATCCAAACATAATTTTCTCCAGCCCCTTATATCCATGTGTACCCATAATCACCATACTTGCTTCAATTTCATTGGCATATTCAACAATTTTCTCCCCCACATCACCAACAAACACCCTACTTTCCACCTTGCAAATCCCTGCATTCTTGCAGAAAGGAACAACATCCTGACAAAAGGATTTCATTTTGGCTTCAGCCCCACCAAGCAGCTCATCTTCCAGATTGGGCATCGTCAATTGAGGGACAAAAAAACCGGAATAGTCCTCAAAATTCTGCACAACATAAACAAGATGCATTTCAGCACCAAACTTTCCTGCTATATATGCAGATGATTCGGCGATAAGGCGGGAATTATCGGAAAAATCAACAGGAGTTACTACCGTTGTTATCTCTTGAATACTATTCATGATTCACCCTCCAAAATGTTGTGGTTATTCAAACCCTAAATTTACGACAAGACAAACAACATAACGCCGCCTATCCCTGCCAACAAGACCTCCCTATACACTCTTTTCTCCCCAGTGAACCCCTATCGTTCCACACATAAATTTTTTATAGCCAACACCAGTAAAACCAGCTTCATCAAAAAGCTCTGCCAACTGGTCTGCCTGATAAAAAGCCATAGTTGAACCCGTTAGATAAGCATAGGCATCTGCATCTTTGGCAAATATACGGCCAAGCAGCGGAACCCCATAGCGGAAATAGAGTTGAATAAAGGGGTAGAGTACATTTTTTGCGGGAGGAGTGGTATCAAGACAGACGACCCTCCCGCCAGGCATAAGCACCCGAAAGACCTCCCGTAAAACGCTGAGGGCATCATCAACATTACGCAATAGATAACCAAAAGTTACCGCCTGAAAGCTGTTGTCAGCAAAAGGCAGCCGATTGGCATCACTTGCCTGCCAATAAATACTACTCCCTCGAAAACGCCGTTCTGCCTCTCCAAGCATACCCGCAGAAAAATCAGCACCAATGACCCTGGCCCCCTGATTCCTTTCCGCGAGCAGTGCTGCAATATCCCCAGTACCCGTAGCCAGATCAAGCAGCCATCCATCCTTCTTCTCTCCAGCCTGGTCAACGACAAACCGCCGCCACCGCTGATCCTGCCCCATCGTCATCACCCGATTCATCAGATCATAACTACCGGC
>PDWI01006401.1_pt1 | contig 14778 bp, 16 predicted proteins | sample 1430891 | NCBI WGS metagenome assembly PDWI01 (sample SAMN01162508, study PRJNA174530) | Oral metagenome, whole genome shotgun sequencing project. | biome: Marine environment; feature: Marine mammal; material: Swab sample of the gingival sulcus; isolation source: swab sample of gingival sulcus... | reverse complement strand
TCTGCCTGACGATTAGTCACCGGCAGCCGGTCAACCGTATTTTTCCTAATGTCATTACTCAGCCCAAAACCAGTATTCTGCAGCTCCTGACCTTTCACCCTCAGACCATGCACCTCATCTGTCTGAGACTGATCATGCTGCCGAATTTTCTCTTTCTGATACGCACCCGAAGCCGCCGCCAACGCACTACCTAACCCAAACATAATACCCCCTTAAAGCTTAAAGCCACGCATCCCAAAACCACCACCAGCCATATTAGCCCCCACCGCTGCAAAACTATTCGACGCATCACGCCCCCAGGAACTAGCCAAACCTGCATGAGCGTTCCCCGCACTCCCGTAGGCATTTGCCGCATTACCATACATACCTGTCGCCTGTGTCGGAATCCCCCGCCCAATACTCACCGTATTCTGCAACTTCGCAAACTGCTCATCCTGCTCACGCTCACCCGCCGCAATCCGCGCACCCGCCTGCGCTGCCGCCCGATCCCGTTGCAAATTCCCCATCTGATGCTGATACTTCGCCGATGATGGATCAATGCCAAACCGCCCCATCTGCTGAGCCCTCGCCTGCTTCACCTTCTCATACGCCTGTACCACCTCACGGCCCGCCATCCCCTGCGCCTTATTCACCGCCAACTGATAAGGCTGCGACAACTCCACCAACTGCTCCTCAGCCGGGCCATACAGCGTCTTATAACGATCATATTGATCCTGAGCCATTGCCGCCTGCTGTGCCGCAATCACCGTCTGAGCATCCGCAGCCCCCTCAGCCGCGTCAGCCGCCTTCCCCCCTTTATAAGTACTATAAATACCAGTTGCGCCTATAATTCCAGTAATCGGATCAGGCATGATTCAACTCCTTTTTATACTCTGACAAAGACTCAACCGCACAAAGCGCCCGAAAACACTCGCGGCTCACCTGCTGCGAATGAAGATACCCTCCCAACAGACATGCACACTGCACGACAAAATCAACAAATGACACACGAACCCCAAACGCCAAATCACGCCCGGTCTCATCCTCACCCCGCTCAAGCTCAGTAGACATCATCCAGCTCGACATCACTGAGCGTAGCACCGCGCACAGCGCATCTGCATGAACCCTAAAAAATGGATTCACCGGCATCTCACCCATCACATAAAAAAACGACTGATTAATGTCCGCATCAGCAATCGGCTTATCCTGATCAATCAAATCATCCCAAACATGCATCACCCGGTACAATGCCACACACAATGAAACAGCATCCTGATTGCCCAACATAAACCGATCAAAATCACCAACACTAAGTAACTGCGTGCTCATGCGCCATCGCCTCCAAAACTTCCACTCGCCTTAATAAATCCTGATACCTCGCATCCATGCCGACATAGCCACTGGACACGCGTAACAACCCATTAATCAACTCATCCCGCGTCACCCCCGATGCACCGGACACCCCCGTCCCTTTTAATGCCGCCGCCAACTGCGTCAACAACTGATCATTCGACACAAACGCCAACTCGCCGGAATTACGCAGTTGCCAGCCCGCCACCAACGGCAACAGCACATTACGCACCGACACATCTTTCACCCCCGTAACCGGAGGCACAGATGGAACTTGCTTACCCTTAACCCTTGGCATAACGCAACACCCGAACGCTCGACGCCAAATAACAATCAGTCAGCACGGCATCACCCACCAACTCAAACCAAACCGACCAAATCGTGGCCCGAAAACCACCCGCTAAACGGCACATGACCTGCCCCTGGCCCGCCAGCACATCATCGCCCCGAAATACCTCACGCCCATCCGCAAACACCGCCGCGCGAATCACGCCCTCACCGACCACAGACAATACACTCAAGTGCTCCGGCTTTAACAGTCGAAACGGCTTAGACTTCAACTCAGCCAACCCGCGAAACTGATCAACCACCTGCAACTCATCATTACCCAGCAAATACAAGCGATCCTGCTCTGCATGATACTGAACATCTGACGCGAACAAACTGGACTGACAACAAGCACCGCCCTCATCCAATCGGATCACAAAGCCCGCAATATCCCGAAAAATCCCATACAGCGCCCCGTCATACACCACCAACGATAACTGATCCAGATAATCACCATACCGCTCACGCCAGACCGCCCGCGTAAAATGATCAGACATCAAACGCGCATCACCCCCCGCCACCTGTACTAAACCATCCGGACTCGCAAACACCAGATTGCCCGCATCGGTCATCGCCGCCGCCGAAACCCCCGCTTGCGGATTGCTCAAGCGCATCGGCAACAAGCCCGCCGGATCACTCCCATTGACTAACTCAGGATACGCTTTTGTCGCACAAAATATCGCCCCTGCATGCACCATCGCCCCAACAATATCCGCATTTAACACCAAGGTATTGCCAGGGTTCCATGCATACGGTAAATAAGGCTCAGACACCCATAGCTCAGCCCCTTTCCAGCCAAACACAAACCCCGACGGATGCACCCCAATTCCCAGCAATCCCTCAGGCGGCGGTAAATAATTCTCCGTGGATAACACCGCAACATCATCCGCTGCAGCCGACTCCGACACATCATCCGAGTACAAATACACCCCGTCCTCAAACTCAGATAACGCCACATCGGCCAAATAGAAATAATCCCCCAGACTCCCCGACGTAATCGCCGAGCGATACACCCTTAAGCCTGTCACTGGCACAAAGCCATCACTCAATGGCAAACGATCCAATACAAAGCGCAGCTGCGCATCTTCATCCTCAGCCAGCGACACACTCACCGCCGCCGACGGCGCAGACTCTTCACCCCACTCATTGACCAGTGTCACCAGATAAGCCCGCGCATCCACGATATTCAGCGTCACACCAAACACCACCACCTCGTGCTCAACCCCATCCGCACCCGTCACGGTATCAAAGCGCACCGTCCCCACCACATCATCCGACCCAAACATACCCGCCGGATCACCCGTCCCGGCACGCATACTCGACGACGAATACAGCGCCCCCAACGGATGCATACCCGCATCAAAACCAACCAAAGCCCCGCACAATGCCAGATCATTACCCACCTCTGGCCACTCCCCATCCGCAGACTTCAATACAAACTCAGCCGAGTAAATATCACCCAGATCATCCGCGTCGCCCGTAAATACCGACAACTCCGTCACTTCGGTATTCATCAAATCAGAACGATTACCAGACGCATCCTCCCACCACACAGAACCCATTAACGACACCCCCTGACGCACAGCAATCTGATTACCATGTTCATCCGTAAACGAGTTTAAGACAGTGATAAACGGAGATTCATCAGACCAAACCGGCTCAGGCACACCCACCCGGAATAACTCACCGTCAACGCCGGACTTGACCCGCAAGCCAGATTCAGGCGAACAACAATAAAACCGATCATACAACTCGTCGGCGACCGGTGAAGGAACCACCGACACCGACGAATCAGAAAAGACATGCAAGGCCCCGTCCTGATCAACTTGAAAAGAACGAGACCCATGCTGAAGCACCTGATAGGTTTCAGAAACCGGCAACACCCGCACATCCGAGCGGGAGAAATCGCAGTCCCGTGCATACACCGCACCCGCCTCAGGCAAACGCTCAACACTCAACCGAGGAATCTCCCCGCCCACTGGATACACGCGCAATACCGTCACCCAAACCTCCAGACACAAAAAAAGCCGCACTAGGCGACCATCAATCAACAAGCAACTACTGAGCGTTAAGCGTCCTGATAGAAGCTGTTACGCTTTTGGGTAAACCAAGCGGCAAATGCCGGGAACGATTCAGGGGTTAGCGGTAGCTTTTGATCGTTACTGAATACCATAACGGTATCGTCAGCGCCTAACTCAAAAGCCGCCTTAACCTGCAACAAGCCCATAGCATCATCACTGGTAAACGGAACCTGCACACCGGAATCACCGTATTCCTCACCGAAGTATTTAACCTTCAGTTGGTCAACCTTTCCCTGATCGGCTTCAGATAGCGGGAACTTACCACGCTCATCATCACCCATCTTAGCCAGTATTTCCAGTTCATCACCGCTGTATTCTGCCGTATAAGTATCAGTCTTTTGAACAGGCTCAGCATCTTCCTGTACCACTGTCATGAATACAGAAATACCCGGAAACTTCGCCAAGACATTGTTGTACTCAACAATGCCTGTTGTTGTGTTAGTGAGTTTCATTACACTGTTTTCTCCGCATGATGGATAATCCAAAAACCTTTGACATGAATAGGCACATTACCCAGATTAATAATTCTGATCATTGATGTACCCATGCTAAAATTACTTAACTCATTCTCAACCAAGGCAACAAGATCATCATAGTTAGTAATACCCCACGACTGCCCTTTGATTTCAAACGATTCCATTTCAGCTTTACCCAGAAAAAGCCTTGGCTTGCTGTAATCAGGTGTATAACTGGGATTAGTCATCAATTGCTGATGTGCTCCAATTACATTATGAAGCATAGCAATTCTGGTTACAGGCTTGGGATTAGGGTGCGGGGCACCACCAACTGCAATGTTAGCGTACACCGAAACTTTTCGGGTAAACTGTCCTGATTTTGGCTCCGACCACCAATTCTGCTGGCCCGGCATAGTCAACGCCAAGTCCAGATAACTACCTTCTGGCGCATAGTCTTCCGCTGCTGAGAAACTGAAATCAATCGCATTCTGCAATGAAGCAAAACGCGGTTGCAGGGTAACTGGCGCATCCCGATGATCCATTAGGGTATCGGTCAGACCAAACCCAGTATTTATTGAAGCCAGACGATCAGCAACTTGCTGCTCTAAGGCACTCACTCTCATTTCGGCATTGGGCAGCAACTGCCGCACATACTCATCCGTTTGTCGAGCTTGCTCTAAGGCACTACTTAATTCGCTCATAAAAAAATCCTTAAATTATCAAGAACAATAAAAAAGACGCTACTGCGCCAATGTTTTAGCGTGCAACTTCAATGACTCACGCATCACATAAAGTTGATTCGCTACCAACTCACAATCCATACTCTGACCCTCTCGCCGCACAGCCTCAGCATACTGCCACGCTTTTCCACCCTCCGTGTGATCCGGAAAAATGGCATAGCGCGTCTGAATTTGCTCATCAATCCCCGCAATTTTTGGCAACCAAACCCAAAGACCGGACTCCCGTACCTGATACGCCTGACCATCACCACCTCTAAACCATGCCCCCCCAGCAGACACCGTATCTGCCCCATCCGCAAAAGATGATCCTGAGAAAAATTGAACAGGTGTTCGATAGTAATACAGAGACGAATGATTGCCTTCATACGGCGCCCCAGCTGACCCGTTACCCGAAGGCGGATAAGTCGCAGACATCGGAATATCATAGGGATTCCACGACTCAAGCGGCGTCCGTAAAATCAATTCCATCGGAATCGCATAACTGAATCGATAATCCAACCCGTCAATCGGTGTATTCACCACCTCTTCTCGGGTAGTGCTGGCGACAAATAAATAGGGGTCATTAAACCCCCGCTTCATCGCTAAGCGATTAGACGCATTCCGCCTGGCCGACTTCATAAACCGCGTATGACGTGACGCATTCAAACGCTCACCTGTATAGTAATTAGCAATTGTATAATTACCACCCGCGATATAACGCTCTTCAATATCCGATCCATAGCCATCCAGTCCGGGCAACAGATACATCATTTCATCTAGTTTGCTAGGGCCATTAACATTTTCACGGATCAAGTAACGATTACTCTCACTCCCCCAGCCTTCGGAACGTATAGGATCATCAACACGATCCAAATAAGGCCGTAAATCCCCCAGCTCAGACACATCCACACAAATCATGCGATGCTTAAGCACTCCATAAACCGTTCGTCCATTTGCATCCAGCGTTCTGGCGACCAACGGCTCCAATGCATCGTTCTCACCTAAGTGAGAACCACCACCCGCACTGAATCGCACTGTATGACGCAACGCAGCGGACAAGGTATTAACATCCTGTTGATGACGATCCGACTGATACGCATCCTGCAATTCCTCAGCAAACGGCTGAAACCACGCTTGCAAAACAGCCATAGTCCAGCCGAACCCTTCTGGCATCTCGCCATTGTGATAACGCACAAACAAATCTCGCATAGCATCAGACTGCTGCTGAACCGTGCCGGTTGTCACGGATGCGGGTAGCGCGGGAGGCTCAATATATTCAACCGCCAAAAACGGGTCATCCTTGCTCTTAGGCCTATAAAGACCATAGTCCCGATGACGCGTGCGACCAGAGTAACCATTCATCACAAACTGCACCTCACCACTCCCAGCCAGATTCTTATACTGCGGATGATTGTGCATATGTGCAGGCTGTCCATTCTCAGTATGCGGCTGCCTTAGGTCACCATGATATCGATAATGCCGCACACCAAATAACCCAGACTGCCCCATTGTACGTTTATAACTCGCCTCGGTTTCAGATTGCCAAGCCAATGTAGCACCGAGCTTGTTGATATCAACCAGCTGACCATCAAGACGGCTATCGTGCTCAAAAAACGCTTCTGAAACACCCTGAAACCGATCACTCAAGGATCTCTGTAGGTCACTCAACACCTCCCCATGCTTGACCAACTGACCCTGTGCAATATCTAGTAGCTCACCCTGCTTCAGCAAATCAGCGTAATTGCTCAAACTCTCGCGAAGGACATATATAAGAGTACTTTCTAGCCCGCACAACTGATCCATCAAGCCATCTGGCAGCCACCCTAAATCCAGCTTTCCTTCAGAGTTCCCAACGGGCACTGATCCCGGTGAACTAACCACCGAAAACCCACCGCCATAAACAACATTAACCGCCTGCGTCAACACATCCTGAGCACTTGAAATAGCGTTAGCCAATTCACCTTGCAGTTCGACCAGTCGATCCTCAGTATCTGAAACATTAACAGCCTGAGTCTGAACCTCCCTAACCGCCGCATCCAAAGTACATTTTTTCTTCAGGACTTCACGCATCAAGTCCGTAGAACGCTGAACCAGACATGACAGCAGTGCCTGCATGTTTTCATTCGTTGGCTCCCCCATAAACTGAGAGCAATCAGGAATAGAACCACACTCACCGCAGTGACCACAACCACAATTAGACACCACTAACACCTCTCGCAATCATTATCATTTTTCAACATCAAAGCCTGCACGTCCATCATCGAACAAGCCATCACCACCATTGGAGCTATGGCTGCATTACGCACACCATCGACCGCCGCCTTAGCCTGATCAATGTACCCCTTGACACTATCAGCGGCAGACTCACTCCTCTCCATATACCCGTGCGAATCAGATAACATCCTCCTGATTTCACCCTCCTGACGAGCAACCTCTGAATGATAGCCTTCAACCTTTTCACCCTGCCCCTGAATCACTGACGAAAGCCGAATCACCTCACGACCAACATCCAACGCCTCAGGCACCAATCTCACCTCGCTAACAGGAAAATCATCAATCAATCGAGTAATAGAGTCCCTCTCACTAGTCGCTTCTGCCGCAGCCAGTCGTGCAGAATCAACAGCCAATTGGCCGATTGGTTTAGACGCTGGCAAAGGCATATCGGCAATATCAGACAAGTAGCAATCCATGTCGGGAACCAAACCTTCAATATCCAGCAACTTAGCTCCATGCTCAGCATCAGTGACCTTGAATCGGTACTTACTTCCCGTACTTCCCCGCGCATTAGGCCATAAATCCATCACAACATGACCATTGGCAGCAGATTCAAAAATCTGCTCACATGGCGCATAAAAACCATCACTATCAACATCCGGATGCGTCAACTTAACCGACAATCGCACCTTAGCGGGCCAACCATGCTGATACGAAAACCGTGCTGTTACCTTTACCAACCCCATAAAAACACCTACGCTAATGGTCTGAATTGAACCGACACCGGCACATTCAAATCCCCTTTAAATGCCACATTGCTTTTCATCGCAATCGCATCCGAAAACTCACGACGATAAAAATCAGATAACGGCAGATTACTCCAACTCACACCCACCATCACCAGCAACCGACTTAACGCACCCGCCGTCAATGCCTCGATATCCCGACCATCAATCTCAGCATCCAGCGATACCGGATACAACGACGCCCGAACACTCAGCATAGACTCACCCTCTAATGACTCCGCATCCGGTATCGGATAAACCTCAATACCTCGTTCACCCTGTCTTAAAAAGTGAGAAGGTGTACCCCGACGCTCGCCCCAGGCCCAATTATCATCAATCATCACCTCAGACACCGGTATCAAGTCACCGCCCAGCGATAAGCGCTCAATCCCCGCAATTCCAAAACCACTCACGCCGCTATCAACTTCGTAATGCCTGACATTCGCAAACAACCGAATCCCATCACACTCACGCACCAAACAACGCGACTCGTTATAAAACTGCTGCGCCGCCATTAACAACTTACTCTCAATCAACGGCTTAGGCGCATCACCCGCCTGCAACGCTACGTGATCCACGACACACAACAACTTCACGAACATGCCCCGATACGAATCCGGCAACTCAACAACTCTACCCGCAAACGATTCAGCTCATTAACATGCGACTGCCGTTCCAAATTCGATAAATCAATATTGGTCCAAGGCTTACCCGGCATCCCCAATAATCGCCACACAGCACCCTGCACCACGGCTTCTCGTGAGTTTTGTGTCACGGTACTGTCCATCGTCACACAATCCGCATCATCATCCGCACAATCAATCTGACCCAGCGAGCGATTCAAATCTTTCAGCGAGAAAATCAAATCCCGCTCTACCAAAGGCTCCGTAACACCATCCACTGCCACCAACACATCCGGCACCAAATCCCGCAGCGCAATCCCATCACTCATACCATCCGCTCCTTCACAGACTTCTCAAACAACGTCCAATACGCCGCCGACTTATGATCCTCAGCAGACTCCGTTTCCATCCCATGCGCCGCCGCCAGCATGTAATATTGAATCGCCGGTTTGTAAATATCAGGCAACGCAACCGCATCATCCAACGCAGCCACCTCCGCCGGAGAAACCGCGTAAACCACTTCCAGCTTGACCCCCGCATTCACCGCCGGATACACATAAAACACCCGTGGATCACGCGGATCAGCCAACCACTGCCGCGTCTCATCCTGCTCCGTCCCCATGTGCCAGTGGGCATTCAGCGTGTCCATCTCCGCCAATCGCGCCATGGTCAACGCAGCTCCTGGCCGACCATCTGCCTGAACATTGCGAAGCACCCGAACAAACGCCACCGCATTATCAGGCAACTGTTGCAACGTCCCGCCCGCACACACAAACTCACCATGCACGGCATTCGCAGGCGGATACAGACGCACAATCTCACGCTGCGCATCACTTAACAGCGACAACAACACCTCAACCGGCCACGTCACCGCATCCACATCCTGAAGCTGTCGAGACACAAACCGAACCAAATCACCGGCAATCATCAACAGCCCCCGTTAAACCGGAGTCGCCGTAAAATTAAAACGAGGCACCTCCTTCTCAACCATCGTCACCTTGCCATCTTTCGACGATGGCTCATAAACCGTCTGCACCGACCGACTTAACAGGTCTACAAAGCGCTTCGCAATCACCACCTCAGAACCACGCTGAATACGCAAAGCATGACCATTCACCGCCAAATCAACGAACGGGCTTTCGCCACGCTCCTCAAAAATCCTAACTTTAAACTTAGGCTCTTCAGTCTCACCCACCGAGACATCATGCCCGGCCTCAATTACTTCCGGCTCCTCAGGAAAATCCAACAACTCACCCTCGCCACCTTGCAACTCAATAATCCGCTCAACCATCTTGGTCGCCGCCATTGACGGCTTTAACTCTTCACCGTGCTCTGCTAAGGCAATGCGCTGTAACTCAGCCTTATCCTGAGCCATTAAATGATCACGAGAATACATACTCACTCCATAAAAAAGCCCCACCTGGCAACGCCAGACAAGGCTTATTGAACTAACAACGATTAATATAAATGACTAACAACCCGCCGGATTCGCAGTCACCCCAACTTCAGCACGCACCATCCACATATCATTCAGGATAATCGCCGTCTGCATCGACTTCCAACCCACATGACCGCGCTGGGCCAACGGATCAGAATCGCTCACCGTCGGATTATGCACCAAGGGAGAAATCGCAAACTTACCTTTAAGAGGCACCAGACCATAAGCATCCTGAGCCAGATACAACACCGGATACACGTTGGTATTCGTCCCGCCCGAACTCAGCATCTCCGACGCACCCGCTCCCTTAGCACCACCGGCATCTTCCCACGGATCAAAAATGGTTGAATACACATAACGCACATCTTCAACCTTCCCGATCTCCGACTCATAGGGCACCATCGAACCATACTTCTCAACCGGCACAAACCCCGGCATTGAACGGATATCCGCCTCACAATCCGAATGCACCAGCCCAATAAAGGAAGGCGCAACCGCCTCAGTTCCATAGTTCGCTGTAGACTTAATCACCTTCGTGATCTTCTTAGCATTCTGACGCTTTAAGAATCGTGTGATTTTACGCTGGGTACTCAAGCACAACGGTTTATTCACTGCCGAACGATCCACACCGTTCGCATAAAACACATTAGAACCCGACTTCAGGATACTCCAGCGCATTACCTCAATCAGCTGCGCCGCCTGCTCGCCGGTCACTCCCATGGCTTCCTGCAGCACCGGATCTTCATGAGTATCCTCAATCACATCCGTCCATGACACATAGTCACCGAACTGCTGCAACTCGGCCGACACATCCGTGTGTGTCAATTTCTTACCCTTAGGCGTCACACCCTCCGTTAAAGGCACTGGCGTATGATCCAGCGCCTCATAACGCCGGAACACAATCACCTTCGAGCTATTACCCGGCAATGGCTTCGCCTGACCAAAGCGCTCCAACACCAAATGCGGCATTGCACGTTCTAACATTTCTTTCGCAGCAAAAGCCGCTGTTCTGGGTGAAATATCACCGTATTTCGTTAATGGCATAACCTAAAATCCACGATTTAGGAGCCAGCCGCCTCATCCCATGCGCTATCGTAATCATTCATATCCGCCCCACCCGACGGAATAACAGAACGACCCGATTTCACCGGAACCCGCCGCGCCCCCGAATTATTGACCGGTTGACGCCCGCCATTAGATTGTTGCCCTTTATACTGATTTAGCATCTCGATCACCTGCCCCGCATCACCCTGCGACCTGATATGTTGATAGGTATCCCGCAGAAAGCTAGGCTGCTGATTAATCCAGCCCTCAAACGCCTGAGATGCACCCACTTCCTGAAAGTCTGGATGAACCTCAGCAATCGCATTCACATGACTTTGCACCGCCTGTGACTGCTGCCACTGCTCAAACTGATCCAGTCTTGGATCTGGCTTTGCCACATGCTGTATCGCTGCAGCGATTTCAGGAAAATCCTCAGCTAATTCCGCTAATGCTTGCTTTCCGTCAATCTGATCATCCTCCAGCTGATCCGCATCCGAATCAGGGGATTCCGTTACATCAGACACACCCTCACCATCACCCTGACGCAACTTCGCCAACGCTTCATCACGTTGCCTCAGCTGCTCAGACAGCTCATTAACCCGTCGATCAGACGCCGACAACCGACCCGACATCGACTTTAACTGCGCCTGAATTCTAACCGGATCAAAATCACCCGCCTCATCATCAGCCTCAGCCACATCAGAACCCTGCTCATCCGGCATTGCCTGACCACCAGCGGGCACACCTCCTGTGCTATCGCCAGCCTCATCCAACACCACCGAACCCTCAGACTCCGAATCACCAGACACCACCGGCACCTCGCCCTCAGCAAAGGCATCAAAGGCATCACTAAACTCAGTATCTTCAACACTTTCTAACGACTTATCGTCAACCACTTCTGTACTCATTGCTTTCTCCTGGGAAACTCCACACGCCCCGCGCAGCCTCTTTGTACCTGAGCCGACACAACGGGCAGACACAAAAAAGCCCGCAAAGGCGGGCATCATTTAGCCAATTTAAAAAACACTAATCGCGCAATGACAACACATCGCGCACAAACAACCAGCGCCCCTGATAGCGATACACATCATCACCACTCATCGCCGCTGAATTCTCCAACGCCTGCTGACCTAACAGCTCTAGCAAGCGCACAATCTCACGCCCTGACGGTGTTTCCGTCAACGCTTTAAACTCAACCTTCAGCCGATCCAACTCAGCCTCATCCTGACGGATCACTCAGGCACTCCCATCATCCCCTGCGCCTGCATATCCTGCTGATACTCCGCATCCGTTTTCACCACATCCATATCCCGCGCATTCGCCATCTCCTGCGCTACCTTACCCCATTTCACCCAAGGCGCAATCATCGGATTAGCACCAGCCATAGCGCTAAACTGATCCAGCGATTGCGCCCGTTGCTCACGCGCAACCAGCGAACTCGATGCCGTCGCCTTAGTCTTATAGTCACCTTTAATCGTCTGATCAGGATGATGCAGCATGTTCCATGTATACATCGCATTAATAAACGGCTTGATCACATCATCATCCGCATTCGACACCTGATCCTTCACCGTGATATTCGCAGCCCCCATTAACATGGATAAACCCGATGCAGTCTTACCCACACCCTTGCCATTCTCACCGTGCAAATACGACGGAATATTCGAACTTTCATCCCCCAGCTGCTTACCCAGATCCACAATCGCTGCAAACTCACGCAATCGCGCATCCATGCTATACGTCCGAATGGCTGGTATACTGGCATCATTGCCATGCCCTTTTCGCACAAACACCCGCATCGGATAAATCGCCCTCGGATCTTCACCTGGGGCCAACAACTCCTTATTCACCTCATAAATATTCCCAACAGCCTGCCCCGCATGATCCATCATCGCCCGCATCCCACCGTTGATAATCGCCTGTTCATCTCGGATCACCTCGGGCAAACTCACACCAAACACACCTTGAGATTCCTTCTCATAGTGATACGCCATATAAGGAATTGCCGGTAACTCCGGCTCTTTCAACTCAAAGCCAACCACTTGCATTCCCAGCATCCAAATCACCGCCGGAAACTCCTGATGCGGATCAACCTCAGAAAATCCCCACTCGCGCAACTGAATGCCATCCAAGGTGCCATGCCGTTCTAACAGCTCATACATACCCTTGGTACTGGCCGCCTTCCCACTGCGCTCATCTTCCATCAACGACCGCAACAACGACTCATACGCCTGCTCTTTCACATCACCGGCTTCGTGGTCTTCGATATACTTCAGAATCACCCGCTCAGAAAACACCGGATTCTTACTCAGCCCCCGCAACTCCTGACGTGACATCACATGCCGCTGCCATAAAAACTGCTGCTTGCCCCACTCAGCCGCCCCCATATCCGGATACACATCCCACACCGGCACGTGCTCAAAATACGGAACCTCTTCCTCATCCGTCACCATCTCAGGCTGACCATTCGCCATAGACCAGGACTTAACTTCCTTTACGTCTGTCATGGGCCCTTTCAGTACCCCAGTACCAAACTTATGACCGTCATCAATCACCCGCTTGATCACTTTTTTATAATACCCCTCAACCAGCTGATCATTGATCACCTGCTCCATCCGCGCACAACGATCCTTCGCTAGCTGTTTAATCACTTCCTCAACCGATTCTGCATCCGGCATCTCACCCGTTGCCTGCAAAATCTCCTGAGCAATCTTGATTTTTTCCCCATTCGGAATATCCGGTTTCGGTGTTGGCTCAATACTCCAACTCTTCTGCTCACCCGCCGGGAACAATAAATCCATCACCCGCGCATTCAGGGTATGCACTTTTGTACGGGTATAGCGTATAAACACCTTGCTACGATGCTGCTGAGATTCTTTTAAAAATTTAGCCGTCTTGGCCTCATAAATCCCACGGTACTGCCGCAATCCGCTCAACCAATACTGCTCATACGGCTGACGTAACGCTCGCTGCTGCTCAAACTCCGCCCGCAACATCGGTCCGATATTCTGATTCAACATCAGTAACCCACCCCACCATAGCCCGACTGTGCAGACACCACCGCCAAACGGGACTCAACCGGCGCAGCAAACGTCAACACAAACGAGTCCGCCTCATCCGGCGACACCCCAATACGCTTTTTGGTTTCCGCTTTCTTTTCCAACTGATACCGTCCATTGCTATCAAAGTCATACTTCACCGCACACAGCTCCGTTTCCAACGCGTCCGAATCCACCAAGCGACACGGAAAATCCTCTAACCAATGCATCGTGTTAAACCACATCTCCGTGCGTAAATTGTAATACTGATTGCTATCCATCGCGTTCTCAGCAGAGTTCACCGGCCTTACGATCTCAGCATATACCCCACCCATCTCCATCAGACGATCAACAACACCTGCTCCCAAGCCGATCACGTCCACAAACACCGCATCCGGCTCCACCGCATCAATCAAGCGCTTAACCCAACCTGCACCGGCCATTGTCCCGGTCTTAGTATCCTGCCCCACACGCTCACGACTCTGCGTCCACTTATGCACACGCCCATGACGATACGACACCGAGAAGCGGTCATTCCCATATCGCGACGGATCAACCCCCAAAATTTTAGGCCCGATCTCTGGCGGCATCTTAGCTTTACGCGCACGCTGCACTAACAACGGCCTAATGACCACCTCATCGGTTGAACTTTGAAATGCCATAGCCGGTGTTGCTGGATACTCCTGATTAAAATATGCGACGTTATTATTAAACTGCGCTAACTT
>PDWI01006400.1_pt1 | contig 14780 bp, 13 predicted proteins | sample 1430891 | NCBI WGS metagenome assembly PDWI01 (sample SAMN01162508, study PRJNA174530) | Oral metagenome, whole genome shotgun sequencing project. | biome: Marine environment; feature: Marine mammal; material: Swab sample of the gingival sulcus; isolation source: swab sample of gingival sulcus... | reverse complement strand
TGATCCGGGCCAGAACCTGCCGGTATTGCCGGGAAAAGAGCTGATTGAGACTATTCGCGGCGCCCGGCTGCTTATTGTCAACAGTTATGAGTTCAATCTGACCATGGAAAAAACCGGGCTGGGTAAGGAGGAGCTGGCAAAGCTTGCTGAAAGCACTATTGTCACCCTTGGCGGCGACGGCTCTGATGTTTATGATAATGGCAGTGTAACCCATATTCCACCTTTTGCCGCCAAAGAGGTCGTTGATCCCACCGGCGCAGGGGATGCCTATCGTGCCGGCCTGGTCAGCGGTCTGCTTGCCGGCAAGTCCCTGCAGGAGAGCGCCTTGCAGGGCAGTGTCTGCGGCTCTTTTGCGGTGGAGAGCAACGGTACGCAAAACTATCGTTTCTCTTATGAACAGCTGAAAGAACGGCTTGCGACTTTGCAACAGTAACAAAACCTGTTGCGATTTTTTTTCGGAATGGGTAGAGTGCCTTCCTCTTGGAGGCAAAAGGTCGGGGAGTGGCTCAGTCTGGTAGAGCACTGCGTTCGGGACGCAGGGGTCGGAGGTTCAAATCCTCTCTTCCCGACCAGTTTTCAATAAGTTGGAAGGACAATCGTCTCCGTTCTATCGCTGCATTTCCCACGAAAAAAATCTTACCTGATTCCGCCCCTCTTCCTTCGCGCAGTAGAGCGCTGTGTCTGCCATGGAGTAAAAACGGTCAAAGGTCTCCGGTTTATGGTCCAGATAGGAGGCGATACCGATACTGCATGTTTCTGAGAGTTCTGTCTCGCCATTGGAGTATATATGCTGCCCTGCGTGCTGTCGTATCCTTTCCGCCATATCCAGCCCCTCCTCTGCGCTGATTCCAGGAAGGAGGATAACAAACTCTTCCCCCCCGAAACGGGCAGTAATTCCTCTGGCGCCGACGAACTCCTGAAGAATTTTCGCGAACTCCTTTATAACCAGATCACCAAAGGCATGGCCGAGATTATCGTTGATCTCCTTGAAAAAGTCGAGATCAAGCAGAATAAAGATCAGAGGTTGCGCTGTAATCTGCGCGTGAGAAAAAAGCGCTCTCCCTTCCCGCTCAAGGTAGCCGCGATTAAACAGATGGGTCAGCGCGTCCCGTTCCGCCATGTCTCTCAGTCTGGAGTTGAGGGCGCTCAGTTCCTTGAGGTAGAGACGGTTGCGTATATGGGGGAGAACCCGCGCGCGAAACTCCTCTTCAATAAAAGGTTTGGGCAGGTAATCGTTGGCTCCGGCATGAAAAAAACTCAACACCGTACTTTTCCTGTCGATAGCGCTGATAAAAAAGACCGGAACCCTCTCCATTTCCGGCAGCTGGCGGCATTTTCTGCAAAACTCTTCTCCGGAGATACCAGGCATCAGATAATCGGTGATGACAATATCAATTTTATCCGGTTGCTCCTTAATCATCGCCAGCGCCTCTTCCCCTCTGGCGGCTTCATGAATTGTCAGGCCGTGCCGGTTGAGGATTTTACGAATAATTCTGCGGGTAAGCGGTGAATCGTCAACGATAAGGGCGCTCATTCCGGTAAATTGCTCACTTGCATCAAGAATACCCTGAATGGTTCTCAGGATATCTCCGTTGGCAAAGGGTTTGCTCATAAAGTTGACAATGCCAAGGGCGTATCCCTTTTCCCTACTTTCCAGGGAATCTCCTGCTGAAACAAGGATAATCGGAATTCTCGCTATCTCCTGCTTGCGCAGGTCTGTCTGCAGGCCGCCCTGCTGGATCGACTGGCAGACTTCGAAACCGTCAAGTCCAGGCATCTCTATGTCCAGTGTGATAAGATCAGGCAGTGGGTCAACCTCCTGCAGCATGGCCAGCGCCTCTTCGCCGCTTGCGGCAGTAAGAACATTATAGTTTGCGGGGCGGATCTCCTTTTCCATTATCTTTCGGATAGTGGGAGAGTCATCTACCACCAGAACTGTTCGTTTGGTCATAATCAAATGGTATATGTCTATATCGGGGGAGAAAACTCTGGCCAGATTCTCTCAAAGCAACAGTATCTCCTCCGTATTATTACAGGATATGTGGGCATATACTACAATGAAGGAAAAAGAAACTCAAGGGGCGGGATTGCGGGAAACTCTCTGTTTGTGAACTTGTTTTTTATTGTGGGCGGGGGTATATTCACAGCATGTTTATGCAGAAAGTTCCCTTTTTATGGAGGGAGTAATAATTTTTCCGGCCCCCTTTTTTCATGGAGAAGAGTTATGGCAAGTAATTTGTATGTGGCTGCGACCGAGTGCCGAACAGGAAAATCGGCAATTGTTCTTGGCCTGATGGAGCTGTTGACCCGCAACATCAAAAAAGTGGCTTTCTTCAGGCCGCTGATCAAGGCAGAACGTTCCGGAATTACACGTGATAATACCATTGAGCTAATCCGCAAGCACTATAACCTGCCCTATGAATATGAGGAACTGTACGCCTATACCATCGCGGAAGCGGGTAATTTCATCTCGCAGGGACGGGAAGACGAACTGCATGGCGGCATATTAAACAAGTACAACCAGCTGGCGGAAAAGGTGGACTTCGTCCTCTGCGAAGGGATTGAACTGGAAGGGGCATCCGCCTCCTTTGATTTTGACCTTAACGCCGATATCGCCAACAATCTCGCGGCGCCGGTGGTACTGGTTGCTACTGGGCGCAATATGTCATCTGACCAGATTCGCCGGGCGGTAAAGGTGTACCATGAATCCCTTTCCGAGCGGTCAACGAGCATTATTGGCACCATCGTCAACCGTGTTGCCCCGGAGGCGCTGGATGATGTGCGGCAGACGCTGGAGAAAGACCCGGTTATCAGCCGGCAGACAGTCTATACCATCCCCAATGACGCCAATATCGGCAACCCTTCAGTGGGGGAGGTTGCCCGCCTGGTGAATGCTGAAGTTCTCTATGGAGAAGGGAATCTTATTCGCCATGTGCGCGGTTTCTCTATCGCGTCGATGCAGATTGGTAATTTTCTCAAACATATTGAGCATGGTAATCTTGTCCTCTGTGCCGGCGATCGCTCAGATATTGTTCTCGCCTGCCTTGCGGCGATGGAGTCAAAGACCATGCCCAATATCTCCGGGATCATCCTTACCGGCGGTCTGGTGCCGGAGGCTGTCGTGCAGCGGGTGATTGAGGGCTTTACCAACTCCATTGCGATCCTTTCAGTCAAGGAGAATACCTATCAGGCGGCGATTATGATTGATCATATCCATGCCGCGATCACTCCCGATAACAAACGAAAGATCAATGAAGCGCTGGCACTGTTTGAGCGTCATATCGATGTTCGCAGTTTCAAGGAAAAGATTGTTACCATGAAGACAACAATCGTTACGCCGAAGATGTTTGAATCCCGCCTGCTGCAGCGCGCGAAGGCGAATAAACAGCATATCGTTTTGCCGGAGGGTGAGGATGACCGTATTTTGAAGGCGGCCGAGATTCTGCTGCACCGTGATGTTGTCAATCTTACCCTGCTTGGAAATAAGGAGAGAGTGGAGGATCGTATCAAGACCCTTGGTCTGCGCCTTGATGGCGCCGAGCTGATTGACCCCCATAACTCCCGCCATTTTCAGGGGTATGTGGACACCTACTATGAACTGCGCCAAAGCAAGGGGATCTCCAGGGAGTTTGCCCATGATACGATGACTGATCTCAACTTCTTTGGTACGATGATGGTCTATAAGGGGCATGCGGACGGGATGGTCTCCGGCGCGGCGCATACCACCGCCAATACGATCCGTCCCGCATTTCAGATTATCAAGACGGTACCGGAATGCTCCGTTGTCTCGTCGGTATTTCTGATGTGTCTCAACGACAGGGTGCTTGCTTATGGCGATTGCGCGGTCAACCCCAACCCGACGGCAGAAGAGCTGGCGGAAATTGCCACCAGTTCGGCGCTTACCGCAAAGACCTTTGGTATTGAACCACGGGTTGCCATGCTCTCATACTCTTCCGGCAGTTCAGGCAAGGGTGAGCAGGTGGAGAAGGTAAGAAAGGCCACCGAACTTGCCCGCGTCCGCGCAGAGAAGATCTATCCCGGTCTGCTTATTGAAGGCCCCATCCAGTACGATGCCGCGGTTGATCCGAGAGTTGCGGCATCAAAGATGCCGGACAGCAAGGTGGCGGGAAGGGCGACGGTCTTTGTCTTTCCTGATCTTAATACCGGCAATAACACCTATAAGGCGGTACAGCGTTCTTCCGGGGCGGTTGCCATCGGCCCACTGTTGCAGGGGCTGCGCAAACCGGTGAACGATCTCAGCCGGGGCTGTCTGATCGTTGATATTGTCAATACCGTGGCGATGACAGCGATTCAGGCACAGGAGGGATAAAACGGCTGGCAGGATAAGAAACTATGAAAATTTTACTCCGGTGGTGCTGTACTCCCGCCGGAGTGATCGTGATAAACCAGCATGGCTGGACCAGGTAGTCTCCAGCCACAACGAAGCATGAAGCACCAAAATTCGGGATGATAGTGTACCTGGAAACCGTATTTCGGAGAAAGAGAAGCGGTCAGCGGTTTGCTGTCTATAAAAGTTTCAACCGCTTTTTCTCCTTGCGGGTAAAGAGGAAAACCAGCATTTTGATGGCAGCAATATAGACGATAGCACCGCAGACGATACCAACCACGCAACTCCCGACGACAAGAGGGACAATGATCTCCCGGCCAAGATCAAACATCATTTTTACCTGCTCCTGAACCTGCCATATCTCCATTTTGGCCATCGCCTTGCCAATGTTGACAAAAATTCCGGAGACCTGCCGCAGCGGCGGACCATCACAAAACTGAAGTCCCACCCAGTAATTAAAGGTATAGATAGGAGCGATGGTAAACGGGTTGGTAATCCAGATCGGGGCAATTGCCGCTGGCCGGTTAAGGTTGAAAACGGTGGCAAGCACAACCACGGCAATAAATTGCAGGCCTACCGTTGGTGTAAAAGCCATAAACGTCCCCATCGCCAGCCCGCCGGCTATTGCTGACGGTGAGCTGCGCAGTTTTGCCACCCAGCGAAGCATGGGGCGCAGCCAGAACAGTCGGCCTGGCTGCTGGCGTGTCTTCTGGTTTTTTGGGCTTTTTACAGCACGGTTTTGCATAAACGTTCTTGTTATGGTTCGCGTTGCGCCAGAGGAGAATTCCGGTGAAGTTGGTCGCAGAGCTGTTCTCAGAGCCGGATAACGGAGAGTCCCTGAAAACTTCGTAAAGTTAAGGGTGCCACTTTTCAGCCACGCAGTATAACTCTCATCCAGGCTGTTGTAAATCCTCTCCATTAAGGATTTTTTATGTTCGGTATGGCAAAGATCCAGTCGCTGCGATAACTGGCAGGCTATCTGATCCGGCGGTGCTGGTCAGCCAGAGATTTTCTTGCGCAAGGAGCAGGTTTACTGGTATACAGGAGCAGGAATTATTATATTCTGAATTCTTCAGGCGTTTGATCGCGTTCTGTTTTTCTGTTCAGTTGTTTGTGAAGATAAAAGAGTGGTTATTCCCCTGTCTCCTCACCTTTCTGCTGACATCTGAAAACAGCGGGCAGAGAGCGCGAAATTTAACTATGTTTCCTCCATCCGTTACCAAAATTTCTATGTATACTGATTTCTATAAACTTACCCGCCCGGCATTTGAACTCCGCTGTCAGCCCTCTTTCTGGTGGCAGGGCGGTTCCGCGCAATCCTGTTATGATACTCTTTTTGCCGGAGTGACTGCGGGTGAGGTCTTTCAGCTTGTGAGCGGAGGGGCCGGCAGCGGTAAAAGTGCTCTTCTTGGTAAACTTTGTACGGATTTTGCCGATACAGTCAGAGTAGCCCTGCTTGCGGGCGCTGACGCCGGTGATTTTTATAATGCGGTAATCTCGGCTTTTGGCTTTGCAAAGGAGATTGACGGCAAGGTTGAGTTTATCATTGAACTGAGTCGCCTCCTCAAGGAGGGGCTTGCGGAGGGGACGACCTTCCTGCTGGTAATAGATGATGCCGACAGGCTTGCACAGAGCGTTTTTGAGGATCTGCGCCTGCTGCTTGGCCTGGAGAAAGATGGTCAGCCGCTGCTGAGGCTGCTGCTGGCCGGGGAGCCGGAGGTTATGACCAGGCTTTCCTTGCCGGAAAATGAGATCTTGCGCCAGAAACTGACAAACCATCTGCAGCTTGTCCCGCTTAGTGAGCAGGAGTGCGGCGACTATATTGAACATCGTCTGCGGGTGGCAGGGGCAGAGGAGCAGATTTTTGCGCCGGAATCGGTTGCGGCAATACACCGGAGCGCGCAAGGTCTGCCGAGAGCAATACATCTGCTCTGTACCAGCGTACTTGAATCGGGAGCAGAACAGCAGGAGCGGCAGCTCACCGCCTCTTTTGTTGAGCATAGGATCCGGGTGGACTGGGAAGAACTCCTGACCGGAGATCTGCGACAGATCTCGCAAGAAAAGAAAAGAGCGCGGCCAACACGGCAGTCAGCGGCGGAGACCGCTGCGTTCGTTGCAGCAGCGGTAAAGGCGGCGGTCGGTGATAACGGGGAGGGCGGAGAAGGGGCAGAGAGCGATCTGCCGGCAGCGTCTTCGCAGCAGGAACATACGTCCGCGACTTCGTCACAACCACCTGGAAAAGGGAACAATCTGTTGTTACGGAGTATTGTCGTTGCCGCAATCTGTTTTTGCCTCTTTTGGCTCTATCAATATATCTCTGCCACCAAGAGAGTGGTGCGGACAGAGAGCACTCCGCCTCAGCAGAGTTCTTTGCCGTTGCCGCAGAAGAAGACACCGCCTGTGGTTACCACAGACACTGAAAATGCGGTACGGCAGCCGCCTGTTTTTACCAAAACTCCCGTTCCGCCCGTTTCAACAGAGGTCCCGGAGATACCTGAGGCACCAGAGACTTCAGCTGCTGGCGCAGAAAATCAGCAGAACACGAACCCTGCGAAGAAAAGCAGGGAGGGAGATGGGCGTATCAATGTTCACTCGCTTGATGTGATTGAGTAGCTGCATCCTTACCTGAAATTTACGTCTTCCGCTTTTGAAATTTCTCGATAGATACATATAGTGAAAGGAATTGTCTGATATTCGCAAGGCGGCAGGAGCAGAAAAATTTGTATGTAAAGAGGTAGATATGTTTCGTTTTCCCGGGAGGATATATCGTTTCTATCGTGACGGTTTTCGCGAGATGACTGTAGGGAAAACGTTATGGAAAGTGATCCTTGTTAAACTGTTTGTAATGTTTGCGCTGTTAAAATTGTTTTTTTTTCCTGATTTTCTCGCGACCAGTTTTGGTACGGATCAGGAGCGGGCCGACCATGTGGCAAAACAGCTCACAAGGGCGGTGGATAAGTAACGACCTTTAAAAGGAGGGTGTAATGGGTGAAATTGATCTGGCAACGATAAACTGGGCTCGTGCTCAGTTTATCCTGACAGCAATGTATCACTGGTTGTTTGTACCGATAACCTTGGGATTATCTTTTTTATGCGCGTTTTTTGAATCAATCTATGTGCGCACCGGCAATAATGAATGGAAAAGGCTGACCAAATTCTGGATGACACTTTTTGGTATCAACTTTGCGATTGGTGTTGCCACCGGCGTTATTATGGAATTTGAGTTTGGCACCAACTGGTCAAACTATTCGTGGATGATGGGAGATATCTTTGGTGCGCCCCTTGCCATCGAAGGAATTGTTGCGTTTTTCCTGGAAGCCACATTCTTTGCGGTAATGTTTTTTGGCTGGAACCGGGTCTCCAGGAGGTTTCACCTTTTCTCAACATGGATGGTGGCTGTTGGCTCCAACCTCTCGGCGCTGTGGATTCTTGTTGCCAACGCCTGGATGCAGAATCCGGTGGGGATGAGTTTTAATCCCGATACCGTCCGTTTTGAGATGGAGAATTTCTGGGCGGTACTTTTTAATCCGGTCGCAGTTTCCAAGTTTACCCATACCACAACATCAAGTTTTGTCGTCTCCTCCTGTTTTGTGATTATGGTCTCCTGCTGGTATCTGCTGCGGAACAAGCATATACTGCTGGCAAAACGCTCTCTTGTGGTGGCAGCGGTTTTTGGCCTGGTATCGTCTGTTGCTACCGCGATTACCGGCGATGAGTCAGCCTATGACGTTGCCCAGTATCAGCCGATGAAACTCGCCGCCTTTGAGGGCCTCTATAAAGGGCATAAAGGGGAGGGTATTGTCGCTGTTGGCGTTTTGAACAGCGACAAGAAGCCGGGTGATACCCAGAATCCCTTTCAGTTTGAGATAACTATTCCCCATGGCCTCTCGGTACTTGCCACCAGAACCTGGAACGGCTTTGTGCCGGGAATTGATGATCTGGTCTATGGCAATGCCGAGGAAGGTATTGTTGGTGTTACTGAAAAAATTGAGATGGGAAAACAGGCGGTTGCCGATCTGGCGGCCTATAAGGCTGCCGCTGCCGCAGGTGATGAAAATAAAAAAGCCGCTGCCCTCTCCCGCTTCAAAATTAATGAGGATTATATGGGCTTTGGCTATATGAAGGCTCCTGAAGATGCGGTACCGTCGGTGGCAACCTCCTTCTACTCCTTTCACTATATGGTAGTTGCGGGCAGCTTGATTATCGGCTTGATGTTCCTCTTCTTATGGGTTGCCAAAAAGGGAAATATCGAACGGCAGCGCTGGCTGCAGGTGCTTGGGCTGTTCAGTTTTCCGATGATGTATCTTGCCTCGGAACTGGGCTGGGTTGTTGCCGAGGTTGGCCGCCAGCCCTGGGTTATGGAAGGGAAGCTGTTGACCAGTATGGCGGCAACGCAGATCTCCTCAGGCAGTGTGAAAACAACGTTTTATATCTTCCTGGTGCTGTTTACCATTCTGGCGCTGGCGGAGGTTGGCATTATGATAAAACAGATCAATATTGGTCCGGAGGAGAAGTGAGATGATAGGTAATCTGGATATATCAACGTTACAGATGGTCTGGTGGGTGTTGTGTTCTGTTGTCGGTTCACTCTTTCTCTTTCTCACCTTTGTCCAGGGCGGGCAGACCCTGCTCTGGCAGGTGGCAAAAACGGATCGGGAGAAGTCTCTGGTTATAAACTCCCTGGGCAGAAAATGGGAACTCACCTTTACCACTCTTGTTCTTTTCGGTGGCGCTCTTTTCGCCGCTTTTCCCAAATTCTATGCCACCAGTTTTGGCGGCGCCTACTGGGTATGGATGCTGATTCTGTTCACCTTTGTTGTACAGGCGGTCAGTTATGAATATCGCAAAAAACCGGCCAATCTGCTTGGTTCCACTGTGTATGAGCTGTTTCTTTTTATTAACGGCTCTGTTGGAATCGTATTGATCGGCGCCGCCATCGGTACCTTCTTTACCGGTTCGGAATTCCGCTTGACCGAGTATAATCAGGTGGTCTGGGCAAATCCGTTGCGCGGCCTGGAAGCGGCGCTCAGTCTGTCGATGACATCGGTGTTTAATATCTGTTTCGGTCTTTTTCTGGCGTTTAACGCGCGCACCCTTGGTGCGATGTATCTGACCAATAATATAGACTTTTCCAGTAATGCCGAACTGGAGACAAGAATTCGCCGGCAGTGTCTGATGAGTTTTCTCTGCTCTTTGCCCTTTCTCCTCTATATACTGGTCGCACTGCTGGTGATGGATGGCTTTGGCGTTGATAACAACGGTGTTGTCAGTATGGTCGCGCATAAATATCTTGCCAATCTGCTGGCTATGCCCTGGGTGCTTGGTCTGTTGGTGGCAGGTCTGGTGCTGGTGATTCTTGGCGTCTATCTTACCGGGATTATTCGTGGATTTTCCGGAATCTGGTTTGGCGGTCTTGGTACGGTACTGGTTGGTCTTGCCGTGCTGTTTACCGCCGGGTTCAACAATACCGCGTTTTATCCATCAAAGGTTGATCTGCAGTCAAGTTTAACCATAGCAAATGCCTCGTCCAGTCATTATACATTGACGGCGATGGCCTATGTGGCGATGGTGATTCCGCTGGTTCTCGCCTATATTGTTTTTGTCTGGTATAAAATGGATATTATCAAACTTGATATTGATGATATTGAAGATAAAAAAGCATATTAAGAGGAGTTGCAATGAGTATTCTTTTACTTCTTGGCTGGATTGCCATACTGCCAGGCTCATACCGGCTGGCGGTGATGATGCTTGATAAGATCGGGCTGCTTGCAGATTAGAATCTACAGGCTCCCTTTTATTATAAAACTCCATATCGATCTTTTATATCGGTATGGAGTTTTGTTGTTTATAACACCTTTGATTTTTACGTTTTTTACTTGTAACACTTTGCAGGTGCCTATAATCCTACCAGAACTGCCAGCTGCCGGTGATAAGTATATAAATACCAAGGCCGAGGTTGGTAATGGTATGGGCGATAACCACCCCTCGCAGATTTTTCTGCAGCAGCAGCAATCCTCCATAGAGAAGTCCGGCAAGAACGCCTGCCACTATGCGGTGGTGTTCGGAACCAAAGAGTATGGCGGTAACCACAAAGGAGAACCAGCTGAAACTACCCACAGGGAGAGAACGGAAATCCTTGCTGATAAGATAACGCATCAGGAATGAGCGCCAGAAAAGCTCTTCGATAACCGGTACCACAAAGGAGGAACCGAGCAGGCGAAAGGAGATAAAGATGGTGACCGCGGCCGTTGACTCTCCGAGCGCTGTTGCGGAGAAAAGGGTTGATTCGCCCACCTTTGGCAGTAGTGACTCCCCGGCAACCCACAGAAAAAGGACAACCAGCCCGCAGCAAACGGCGGCAAGCCACTGGGCAGCAGAGAGAGGCGTGCCAAACTCGTCGCGGTATTGCCGGCGAAACAGCCAGAGAAGCAGGATGGCAAGCAGGGTCTTTATCATATAGAGCCAGGGCGACAGAAAAGGCGGTAGCCAGCGGGCGGCTTCGGTGATAAGAATAAAGAGGAGAAAGGGCGCAATATAGGGCAGCCATGGATGTTTTCTTATCTGCTTTTGCAGCGTATCCGGTTGGGTCATCACTCTGTTCAGGTTCGGGGGGATCAGATACTGAGAGTTATCGCTGTCTGCCAGAGAAACTGCAGGCAGCAGAAGGCATAGAGTCCGGCCATCACATCGTCAAGCATGATTCCAAGTCCACCGTGGAAATGCTGATCGAACCAGTTGACCGGAAATGGTTTCGCTATATCAAAAAGCCTGAAAAGGAGAAAGCCAAGCAGCCAGCAGAGCGGGTTGTCCGGTGCTGGTGCCGCGATAAAGGTGATAAAGATACCGGCAATCTCATCAATAACGATACAGCCGGGATCGGGGGTATCGAGGATCTTTTCTGCCGCTCCCGCAGCCAGGGTGCCAACAGCAAAAAGAGCCGCAATTGTTATTAGATAGGTGGAAACGGGGAGATGACGCATAAAAAAGTATGGCACCAGAGCGGCAAAAGAGCCCCAGGTTCCCGGAGCCTTGGGCAGCCTGCCGCTATACAGTCCGGTGGCGATAGCGATAAAAAATTTGTCCATGCTATTCCATCGAAAATCTGGTACCGGGTTCGATCTGCGCGCCTCTCAGCCACTGCTCTGTCGGCATCCTCTTTTTCCCTTCCGGCTGTACAGCATGAAACTGCAGTGCGTTGTCACCACAGGCAACAATAAACCCTGCCGCATCGGCCTGGAGAATGGTGCCGGGTTCAGCTTCGGTCTTCATAAATACAATTTCCGGCGCAAACAGTCGCAGCCGTCTGCCGTCAATAAAGGTAAAGGCGGCAGGCCAGGGGTCAAGGCCACGGATTAACGGCTCCAGAGTCTGCGCCTCTTTTGTCCAGTCGATAAGCCCGTCTTTTTTTGCCAGTCGCGGTGCGTAGCTGGCAAGTTCATGCTTTTGCGGCTGGGGAACCAGACAGCCCGCCTTGATACCGTGAACCGCCTTTTTCAGGGTGTCACTGCCGAGGACTGCCAGTTTATCAAAAAGAGTGCCTGCTGTTTCGTCCGGGGCGGTGGTGATACGGGAGCGGCAGAGCATGTCGCCGGTGTCCATCCCCTCGTCCATCTGCATGATGGTAACGCCCACTTCTTGTTCGTTGTTGATCACCGCCCACTGAATGGGTGCTGCGCCGCGATACTTTGGCAGCAGTGAGCCATGGAGGTTGATACAGCCCAGAGGCGGCAGGTCAAGGAGCTTTTTCGGCAGTAGCCGGCCATAGGCGACAACAACGATAAGATCCGGCCGGTACGAGGCAAGCCCGCGGTAAAACTGGTCACTTTTAATATCGGTGGTGGGTTGCAGTACCGGAATCCCAGCGTTTTCCGCTACCACCTTTACCGGCGGCGGCTGGAGTTTCTTGCTGCGTCCTTTTGCCTTGTCGGGCTGGGTAACAACGGCAACAATCTCATCTTCTCCCGCAAGCAGGGCTTTCAGCGAGATCGCCGCGAATTCAGGCGTTCCCATAAAGATAATACGCAAGGGTTGTGTCATTGACTACCCCTTTAACCACTTTTTTACTTTCTTTTTATAGAGATTGCGTTTCAGCGGGCTGAGATGGTCAAGAAAGAGAATGCCGTCAAGATGGTCGATTTCATGCTGCAAGACAACGGCAAAACGGTTTGTTGCCTCCAGTTCGTGGCTCTCTCCTGTCAGATCCTGATAGCGGACGGTAATCCTGTAGTAGCGGTCAACCTTGGCCACCAGCTCCGGCAGCGACAAACAGCCTTCTTCATCGGTCTGTTTCTCCTCATGGGTGACGATTTCCGGGTTGACCAGCGCCATATGCTGCGGATCGTTCTCCCGGTCTTTACTCACATCAACCACAATTAACCGTACGGATTTCCCTACTTGTGGCGCGGCAAGCCCCACTCCCGGGGCATCCCACATGGTCTCTGCCATATCTGCGGCAAGCTTTGCCAGTTTATCATCAAACCCGGCGATTGGCGTCGCTTTTTGTCGCAGCACTTTTTCCGGGTAGTGGTATATTTTCAGAATGCTCATTGGTAAATACTCCATTATAGTGGAAAGTGTATAATACCTTGTGCCGGACAAAGGGGCAAGGGGCAATGCGGTGAAAAGAAGGTATCGGATTTCTGTAATAATTTAGCTGAAGCTTCTGCCACGCTGGTTACGAACAGGAGAGGTAATGAAAACAGTTGGTATTGATGTTGGTGGTACCCATGCGGACGGTGTTCTGCTTGACGGTCGCGAGCTTCTGGTAAAAAAGAAGATCGCAGTTGGCGGACAACTTCAGCAGACGATTATTGATCTGCTGGGGCAGTTGCTTGCGGCAGGTGGCGTGAAGAATATTGGGCGTATCCATCTCAGCTCGACCCTTTGTACCAATGCTGTCGCCGGCAATACCCTTGCGCCGGTGGCAATGCTTGTTCAGGCCGGGCCGGGGATGAATCCCGACTTTTTGCGCTGTGGTGATGCTGTTACTTTTATTGACGGCGCCATTGACCACCGTGGTCATCTGGTAAAGGATTTTGATCAGATGGCAGCAGATGAGGCTCTCGCCGGATTTTTTCACAGGGGTATCACCTCCTGCGGGGTGGTCACCAAGTTTTCACACCGTAACCCGCAGGTGGAGAAGGCGTTGGCGGCAAGAGCCGCAGAGCGCGGTTTTGTCGATATTACCATGGGGCATACCCTCTCCGGTCTGGCCAATTTCCCGCGCAGGGTTTATACCACCTGGCTTAATGCCGGGCTTAAAGAGCAGTTTTCTGTTTTTGCGGAAGATGTTCGCAACGGTATAGAGCGTCTTGGTATTGATGCCCCGCTGCTTGTATTAAAGGCCGATGGCGGTACTGTGCCGCTGCAGCGGGCGATGGAGATCCCCTGCGAGTCGGTTCTCTCCGGCCCCTCCGCCAGCGTGATGGGGGCGCTGGCGCTTACCCCCCGCAGAGAGGATTTTATCGCTGTTGATATTGGCGGGACAACTACCGATATCGCCCTTTTTGCCGTTGGCCAGCCGTTAATGGAGCCCTACGGCATTACGGTGATGGGGCGGCCGACCCTTATCCGCGCCCTTAATACGAAAAGCGTCGGGCTTGGCGGCGACAGTCGGGTTATACCGAGCGATGGCAGTTTTCAGATCGGCCCCGACCGGGCCGGTATCCCGGCCGCCTTTACCAGCGGTGAGGTCTGTTTTGCCACTCCATCTGATGCAATGGTGGTTGTTGGTCGTCTTGACGGCAGCTGCGAACGGGCGGCGGCGGCAATGGCGCTGCTTGCTCCGGAAATGCCGCCGGAGCAGACGGCGCAGCAGGTGTTGGCTGCCTTTGGCGCGGCGGTAAAGGAGGCCGTTGCCGCAATGATTGAAGAGGTTTTCTCCCGTCCGGTCTATACCGTTTCCGCCTTGCTTGGCCGGCAGCGGCTGAACCCGGCGGAGGTTATCGCTGTCGGTGGGCCCGCTCTGGCTTTGCAGCCGGAGCTTGCGGCGGCATTTGCGCTGCCCTGTACCGTGCCGGAAAATTATGAAGTGGCAAATGCCATTGGTGCTGCCCGCGCCAGAAGTACGCTTGCCGCCTCGCTCTATGCCAACAGCGGCGACGGTCTTCTCTCCATCCCTGAAATTGGTCTGCAGAAGGAGATTGGTCGCCGCTTCTCAATGACGGATGCGGAAGAGGAGCTGAAAATGGCAATCCGCGCCCTGGCCGTTGCTTCCGGCTATAACAAGGAGCAGCTTCCTGAAATTGAGTTTATCGAAAAAGAGGAGTTAAATACCGTTCGCGGGTTTTCCGCAACCGGGAAGATTATTACCCTTAAAGGGCAGATTCGGCCCGGTCTTGCGATAACAGGAGAGATATCATGACACAATATATGCCGCAGGCTGTGCGAAAAACCGGGCTGGTGCTGTTTCCGGCCTTTGACTGGTGTATCA
>PDWI01006399.1_pt1 | contig 14780 bp, 12 predicted proteins | sample 1430891 | NCBI WGS metagenome assembly PDWI01 (sample SAMN01162508, study PRJNA174530) | Oral metagenome, whole genome shotgun sequencing project. | biome: Marine environment; feature: Marine mammal; material: Swab sample of the gingival sulcus; isolation source: swab sample of gingival sulcus... | reverse complement strand
TGGTAAAAATTTCTTTGCTGGCTGTACAGTAGTGCAGATGCTACAGAAATTTCTCCCAGTTGCCTAGTCGTAGCAATTTTGATTTTAATTCACTATATAAAAAAATAACCCAAAAAATCTCATAGCCGATCCTAATCATAAACCTCACCACTTAAATGTAATAAAACTGATATTTATTATCAAAATATATTATGATATAATGAATATTGTATAAAATTATTTTATCCTACGAGTGGTGAGAGAAGTGAAGAAGTGCTACAATGAAAACGAGTCAGAATATATATGTAATACCTCAGGCTGATTTGACGGCGTAATATAGATTTAGACGGATTCAGATAGATTCAGTTTATTCGCTGTCGTAGGAGCTTAATCTAAATACTAGGATCAATCATGTACTCAGAGACGGCTGAATATGCAAAGCATAAAATATTTAGAAACTTTGTGATCGTACTGACGGTCATCTATTTTATTTTTATGTTTGTTAATTTTTTTGACAATCAACTTGTATTGTTTGCAACTCAGGCTCTCCTTTTTGTCAGTAATTTGATTATCATTTTCAAATTTAAAAAGATTATTAAAGCAGGTTATATTGATAATCTCATTCTTGTTTATAGTTGTACAACCTTAGCCATTATACTCTTTGTTTTTTCACAAGGAATGACTGCCAATCTTAATTGTATGTGGATGTTTATTATTCCTTTTATTGCGTATATGAATGGTATTCGCCGAGGTTTTTTTATCACTTTAGTCTTTGTCTGTTTGTCAATTATCATTTATTTGTTGATTGATCAATTTGATCAATCATTCAATGGTATTCAACTATTAAATCTAATATCAAGTATCATTAGCGTTTGGGTGTTGACCCATACTTATGAAAGAATCAAACATAAGATGACGGATATTTTGGTTGAAACTTCAAAAATTGACCCTTTGACAAAATTAAAAAATCGCAGCCAACTTTATGAGATTTACCATCAATATGATACAGGTGTGTCTGCTTTAATACTGATAGATGTTGACCAATTAAAGTTGATTAACACAGAGCATGGCTATTTAGCAGGGGATGCTATTTTAATCAATGTTGCCAAAATTATTGCAAAGCATGTGGGCGATGATGCCTACGCCTTTCGTGTTGACGGCGATGAGTTTGCTATCTTTGTACCCAACGCAGAAGAAGGGCATTGTCTTAGTATGGCAAAGCAGATTTTTGCCGATGTTGTTGACTATCATCCTTCGTTTAAGAACGAGTTTGTCACCGTTCAGGTCAGCATTGGACTCGCTGCTATTAAGACTGATGGTAGAAACCTCGATGAGTTAATTAAAAAAACAAATCCATTATTACAACAAGCAAGACAATCCGCAACAGATAAAATAGCAATCGGTGGTCCTTGTTGTTAATAAATCCTGTTGTTGATAAAAAAGCTTCGAGGGCAGTCTGTTTTTAACCCTTGCAAACATTAACAAAACCGTGTTATTATTCAAGGCAGTCTTTTAGACATTTTCCTTTAATCTCTATTTATTGTGCATCTATAGTGACCGAAACGAAAAAGTACCACTGGCAAAATAGGGGACTGATTTTAAGAGCCTAGTCCGTAGCCTCTGTACTACCGTACAGCCAGCAAGGAAATTTTTACCAATTTTGCATGTTACTGTAGTTTTTTATCTTTTAGGTGACAATATTTATTGGACGGCGTCTATTTTAGAGTGATTGGAATTTGTCATAAAATTTTTACTAAATGAAAAGGAGTTAGCAATGGCTGACATCGAACTTGAAAAAGAACACAGCTTTGATTTTGAAACTGCTCGTGAAAAAGCAAAAAGCTGGTTAGAAAAGCTAAACGAAAAGTATGGCCTTAACGTTGAATATACTGAAGGCGAAGGTCAGGACATGGCACAGATTAAGCAAAGTGGTGTTAATGCCCGTGCTTATCTTGATGCGGAGAAATTACGTTTTGAGGCAGACTTAAGCTTTATTGCTAAACCTTTAAAAGGTAAAATTACTGGCATGGTACAGGATGGCTTGGATAAATATTTATCGTAGGCTTGTCTGTTTCTTAAGTTGATTTTGAGAAATGGTTAGAGTTACTGATAATAAAAATACCGCTTATATTAAGCGGTATTTTTATATCTCACTGAAAAAGCTATCAAAGTTTAGTCTTCTAAAAAGCCCAATAAACGTACAAATTCAATATACATCCAAACCAGCGTTGCTAATAGACCAATACTAAATACCCATTCATACTGCTCAGAGATGCCCATATCGACACCACGCTCAATATTATCAAAATCAAGCAATAGACTAAACGAAGCAATCACGATCACAAATAAGCTAAAACCAATCGCAATCATTCCACCGTCGAATAAAAATGGAATACTAGAGCCAAAAGCGAGACGCATTACCCATTGGATAGCATATAAAATCATGATAGCAAATATCGCAGACATCATAATCGAACGGAACTTTTCGGTCACTTTAATAACTCCGGTACGATACAAACCTAGCATTAAAGCGGCAGTTACAAAGGTAGCACAAAGGGCAGTTGCTGGTACGCTAGGGTACATAGAATATGCAAATAACGAAACTGCACCAACAAATAATCCCTGACACAAGGAATAAGGCACAGCTAAAGCCTTGGCCATATGAGGCTTAAAACCAACCATAAAGCCGAGTACAACCGTTGCAATCATTGAGCCTATTGCCGTTGCATAAACAAAGCCACTACTAACACCAGATATCAATGCGTAAAAGAAAAGACCAATAGCTGATACTGCAGTTAATGCTAGTAAAAAAGCACTCTTTTTTACTGTGCCTGCAACGGTCATGGAACGACCGCCTATGGACATATCGGCACGTTCTACAATTGGGTTTGCCATATTTTATTCCTTGTTTCCTAATTTAAATTGAGTTAAATAAAAAGTTAATGAAATTAAAGTTAACAAAGGTCTGTCAAATCGCTGATAAAACCAACATTCAACAGACCCAGCACTCCTATCAGCTACCACTATATCAAAAATCGCTATATTATCAAGGATTTTCTGCTGCCTATGTTAAAACTGAGCTAAATATTTAACGTTTGACGTTAGCATTAGACACAAAGTCTAGGTTAAATTTTGTCCAATCAGGGTGCCGACACCTTCGTTAGTAAATATCTCAAGTAAGGTTGCGTTTGCTACCCGTCCATCAACAATCACTGCACTCTTAACGCCACCTCGTACCGCGTCTAATGCACATTGCACCTTAGGGATCATTCCGCCTGCGATTGTGCCATCAGCAATCAGATCATCTACATTAGCAGGGGTTAATCCGGTGATAACCTCACCTGATTTATCCATCACCCCCTTAATATTGCTTAATAACATCAATTTTTCCGCTTGTATTGCTTCGGCAACTTTCCCAGCTACCAGATCAGCATTGATATTATAGGTCAAGCCTTCTTTGTCCACACCAAGTGGCGCAATCACAGGAATAAAGCCCGAGCTGATCATTAAATCAATCACATCACGGTTAATTTCTGTCACCTCACCGACAAAGCCTAAATCGACCTCTCTTGGGTTGCCTTGCTCATCTGTAGTGGTCATAGGGAGCTTTTGTGCCTTAATTAGATTTGCATCTTTTCCTGTTAAACCAATCGCCTTACCACCATGGGTATTAATCAGATTAACAATGGATTTATTGACACTACCGCCGAGTACCATTTCTACGACATCCATGGTTGATTGGTCGGTGACCCGCATACCATCAATACGGTCAGAAGTACGACCCAGCTCTTCCATCAATCTATCCACCTGAGGACCTCCGCCATGAACGACGACAGGGTGAATGCCGACGGTCTTTAATAAGACAATATCACGAGCGAATGAGCTTTCAAGTACAGGGTCAGTCATGGCATTGCCACCATACTTCACTACAATCACTTTATCTGCAAAGCGTTGGATATAGGGTAGGGCAGTGGTTAGGACTTGGGCGGTTTCTTTAGCTTGAGTAAGATTAAGCGACATGGTTTTTCCTTTTATGATCCTTGTTCAATGTTTTAATTTAAGTTTTAATTTCGTCCACTATGCCCAAAGCCACCTGCTCCACGGTCGCTAATGGCATGAAACTCGTCAACAACTTCAAAGTCAGGGCGAAGGACAGGCACAACCACATATTGTGCCATACGTTCAGCAGGGTTAAGGGTAAAGTCGCTATCACTGCGATTCCATACGCTCACCATCAATTCACCTTGATAATCTGAGTCAATCAAACCAACTAGATTACCCAATACGATGCCATATTTATGCCCGAGTCCCGAACGAGGTAAAATTAAACCTGCATAACTTGGATCAGCAATATAAATCGCAAGCCCTGTGCCAATTAGCTGAGTTTCTCCTGCTTTGATGGTGATAGGCTCGTCAATACAAGCTCGCAAGTCAATCCCTGCTGAACCATCAGTGGCACGGGTGGGCATAGGAAAGTTGGGATCTGTACCAATTTTGGGATTTAAAACTTTCACTTGAACTGAATGTAAGGTCATAAGTATTTCCTAAATTAATTTGGACAAATAATACAGGAACTGCTTTATCAAGTAAAGACAAGTCAAAAATTACCTTAAATGGCATATAAAGTGCAACTATAAAGTGCAACATCATTATCAACTTCAAAAATAAATTTCGTTGTAGAAATTGTTCTTTTTTTGTTCTTTAATGACTAAATGGGCTAAAACCGTTGAGATTGGGTTGCTTTTTTGTGTTACAATTGCCGCCCTTTTTTATCGGCTAGTGATTTTAAGAGGAAAATGGGCAATTTATTAGTTTTGTCGTTTGGGCTATAAATTAATAACGATTAAGATTAAATATCTATTATTAAACAAGTCAAGGTTGGAAAAATTATGAAGTCAATAATTCGTGCTTTACCATTAGTAGTGGGCTTATTACTAGTTGGTTGTGGTGGCGATAAGGCAGAAACAGGCAGTCAAGCAGAGGGGGCGAGTGGCAAGGTAAGCTCACAACAGGGTGACAACCGTCAGTCTCATGGTGATAGCTATGTAAGCCCGTTGCCAGCGGATGCGCCTGTTTATACCGTAACAATGACAGGTTCAACGCCACCATTTTCTTATCAAGATGATTATGGGGTGATGAGTGGGATTGATGTTGACGTTATCCGTGCGGTGGGAGAGTCGCAAGGTTTTAAAGTTGATATTAAAAAAGCGCCTAGTTGGTCAGCTATGTTTAAAGCGGTAGAAACAGGTAAGACAGATCTGGCAATGTCAGGTATCTCTTATCGTGATGAGCGTGCCAAAAAGTATAGTTTGTCAGAGCCTTATATTTTTAACCCTGCATCACTTGCTTACAATAGTTCTGATAAGCCAATTAAATCAGTGAATGATTTAGCAGGCAAAAAGGTAGGAGTAATCGCAGGTACCACGGCTTTGGCAACTAAGTTCTTTAATGGCGTACCAAATGTTACTGTAGTGGAAGAAAATACGCCATTTTTGGTCTATCAAATGCTTATTCGTGATAAAGTTGATGCTATTATCTATGACCAACCAGTATGGGCTCATTATGGCGTACAGATTCCTGAATATAAAATGAACCTCTTTTTGCTTCAGGGTAAAGATGTAGCAGGAGCTCATGCGGTAGTGTTAGCTAATAAGGATAAGGCAGAATTGATTGAAAGTGTCAGTACCGGTATTACTGAATTAAAAGCTAATGGTAAGATTGAAGAAATTGAGAAGAAATGGCTAACTTCCGAGTAATTTATCGCTGTTGTTAGCTGTTGGGCGTTAGTTGTTGAACCTCCTTTACGAAGTGTAAGGGAGGTTTTTTATTACTAGATATCACAAAATAATCAAACTCGCCAATCCCAAAAATGATAAAAAGCCAACAATATCCGTTACCGTGGTTAAAATCACTGAGGCGGATAGGGCAGGGTCAATATTCATCTGCTTTAAAATCAGTGGAATGGCGATCCCTGAAATATTTGCTGAAGTCATATTAATAGCAATCGCAAGCCCAATTACCAAACTAATATGATTATCATGAAACCAAAGTTGAGCAATAATCGCCATTGCCACCGCCCAAATGACACCATTAATCGCCCCAACCCAGACTTCTTTATTAAACAGCCACCAACGGTTTGAACCACCAATTTGACCCATGGCAAGCCCTCGAATAATTACTGTCAGCGTTTGCGAGCCGGCAATACCACCCATACTTGCTACCACAGGCATCAGCACTGCTAACGCCACCACTTGCGATAACACTGCCTCAAAGCGTCCAATGACAAAAGCGGCGGCTAACGCTGTTAATAGATTAATCCCTAACCAAAAACTACGACTTTTTGCACTACGCAGTATCGGAGCAAACAACTCTTCATCCTCGCTGACATTTGCCATACGTTTCATAGTGATATCAACATCATCTTGAATAATTTCCATGATATCTTCAGCATTTAACTGCCCAACTAATTCGCCTTGTTTATTGACAACAGGGGCATAGCGGATGTCTTCTGCACGCAATAAAGAAGCGGCGTCATGAATATCCATGCGATCATTAATAGTCACCGCACTGTCAATCCACTTATTAACCAAAGAGTCTTGTGGATATTTAATTAAATCTCCTAAACTTAATAGCCCCAATAATTGCCGATTACTATCGACAACCAACAACTCCTGCGTTTCATCATCGAGTAAATCATCTTCTGAGCGTAAGAGCTGTTGCACCTGAGCCAAACTCATGGTTCCTTGAATCTGAATGGTCTCAGGATCCATGTAGTCACCAACTTCATCATCTTCATATTTATCAAGGGTGATGATATGGTGACGCACTTCCTCATCAAGGGTTGCCATGACTTGAATACGAATATCATCATCAACCGTATCCAAAATTTCAGCAATTTCTTGCGAGTCTAACTCTTCGGTTAATGCGGAGATCTCTTGCGAGTCCATGTCTTCCATGACAGAGGGACGCACTTCTTCATCAATCTCTGCAAGCGTTTCTCCTTTTAACTCCTCGGGAACTTGCGACCAAATTAGCGGACGTTTATGAGCGGGAAAGGATTCAATGAGGTTAGCAATCTCGTACTCAGACTGTTCAGCAAGGAACTCAGCGATTTTTTTTGTTTTACGGCGAGCAACTAAGTTTTGTAGATAAATCAGTTTCTCTTCGGCTTGTTGAGTAGTATTATTATGAGCTAGGGCTGAGTCATTCGGATCGTAGGCTTGTTTTATTTTTTTCATGGCGATTTCCTAGATACTCATTGCAAAAAATGGAATTATAGCATTTTTTAATGGATAAATTTATATATTAGACTGCCATAATGACACCGCAAAGCCAATAAACATCATACCCACACTTGCCTTGCCGGACGACGCCAGATACAGTCGCTCTTTAAAATAAGACACAAGATGTGTCCCTGCAAACACCAACACGCTTAAATAAATAAAACTAATGATTTGCAAACTTATACCCAAAATAGCAAAACTTAGTAAGGGATTGGGATAATTTGGCTCAACAAACTGTAAAAAGAATGATAAAAAGAACAAAATTGCCTTAGGGTTGGATAGACTTAAAGTTAGAGCCTTTAGAAAGATTTTATCTTTTCTATTGGCTTTATTGCGTTGTTTTTCTAAGTTTTTCTCTAGGGTATGTTCGATATCCTGTTCTATTTCTAATGGCGTTTTATCTTTTGCATTTTTAATAACTTTATAAGCATCAATGAGCAAATTTGCTCCTAAATAAAACAAATATAATCCGCCCAAAATTTTAAAAACCATAAAAATAGTCGCACTGGTCTTTAAAAGTGTCGCTGCACCAAACACCGCTGCTGACATTAAGATAAAGTCACCGATGATGATGGCAGAAACAGCTTTATAGCCATCTTTAATACCATTACTACTTGCGACAAATAGGCAATACATAGAGTTTGGTCCTGGCAATAAGACAATGGCAATGACCCCTAAAATATAAGTAATATAATCTGTTATTCCATAAAAAGACATGTCTAATCACCACTCACCAAAATTTCTCAACACCACGTAAACCGGCCAAGATAATCTCAACCGACACTGCTGCCACTAATAAGCCCATGACTCGGCTCAAAATATCAATGCCAGTTTGTCCTAGTAGTCGGCTAACCTTACTGGCAACGGTTAAAATTAAAAAGTTAAAAATCGCAATGGCTAACCCTGCAGTGATAATTGATAAAGTCTGCATATAGTTTTGAGTATCAGCAGAGTAGATAATTACGGTAGAAATGCCCCCAGGACCCATAATCATAGGGATTGAAATAGGGACAACGGCGGCCGCCTTACCATGAGAGACTTCAGGAGAGATGTCATCTGCATCTGGTTTATTAGGGTTGCCACTACCATTCATCATATTGATAGCAATCAAAAATAGCAATACACCGCCGGCAATACGGAATGAAGAGATGCTAATGCCCATAAACTGCAGTAATAAATCACCTAATAGCGTAAAAAATACGATGGTAATAAATATAGTTACCCCGACAATAAAAGCAACCGCACGTTTGCTAGCCGGACTATCATGATGCGTATGCTCCAAAAATGTTGCAATTGCAGCAAATGGATTAATCAACACACTAAAGGCGATTAAAATTTTAACAATCTCAAAGCTCATATAAACTAATCTCAACAATTATAGCCATCAACTGCAAGAACCACTAAAAACAAAATAGGAAAAAGTTTCCTTAGCATCTACAACTCGCTACAGCCAATAAGAAAACTTTTACCAATTTTGCCATTAATATGGTGGAGTGTTTTTTTCGATAACTATTTATAAAAGTATGACTTATAAAAACAGGACAAATGGTAGCGTATGTTAACATAGTCTTATAATTTCACAAGATTTTTATTGCATCCAGCATGACTTTATAAAAATATCAATATATATCAATTAGATAAATAAAACTTGTGCAACATTTCCAAATAAAATAATCAATCAGGATATTATCAATAAATAATCATCCGTTTAAATTCTGTTTATAATAAACAGGCTTACTCATTATTAACTATCAACTTAAAAAAATACTACTAACTGATTTAATCAAGCTAGTTTAATCAAAGGTTGCCCAATGATTTTTAGCCAATCGCCATTATAGCTAACTAAACGATGCTTATAATATTATATCATAATATTACTTCGCATAATTTATATTATGTTAAATAGAATACATCAATTAAAACCCTCAATAGTAAATGCGTATTAGACGCCCCATTGAGGGTTTTTGTCTTTTAAGATAGCTTTAATAAATAAGAAAGCTTTAACAAACAGTTAGTATGTTCCCTGCTCTTCAACAATCACAACTTCAATATTCTCTGCACCTTTAACAGCAAGTGGTTTATTGGCTGATTGATTTTTAGCCGGTGCGGTAGGTGTGGTTGCTTTGTCAAATGGCACACCATCAGTCTCTAGAGATAAGTTAGCTGACTGCCCTTCTGCCTCTTGCAATGCTCGTTGTTGTTCTGCAAGTGCTTTTTTACGAGCAGCAGCTTCTCGTTGTGCTTTTCTCTTAGCAGCAAGTTGTTGGGCTTTTCTGCGAGCAGCGGCTTCTCGTTGTGCTTTTTTACGAGCGGCTGCTCTTCTTGCTGCTTCTTGAGCATCAATTTGAGATTTAATTGATGACTGTGCGAGCACCTCAGACGTTGCCTTTAATAAAGCAGGTTGACCTGTTGTCTGTATATTAGACGACTGTGGATCTACCATAAAGCTAAAAGCATCTGCAGTTAGTGCATTACCATCTAACTTAACATTGGTGTTTGCCAATACTTGCTCAAGATCACCTTGACCACCATTGTTATACATTGCATTAGCACGACTAACCACTTCTGCAGGCAAGCTCATAGCCACGTTCGCTTGACAACTTACCATGCCATTAGTCAGTGGCTGGGCACCTTTAACTGCTTGCAAGTTGCTAACATCAATACTGATATTCTCAGCTTCAGTGCCCACTTTTTCTAAATCTAGCTGTACGTTACTACTTTGAGCATGAGCGGCTGCAAAAGTTTTGGTTTGTTGTCGTACATTATTCACCAGATAATTACTTAAACCTGTTGCTAAATTGGCATTACCACAGACTTCATTCACATTAGGCTTTACTGCCTCAAGACCGCCTGAATTAGTTTCACTGGTAACATCTTTGCCACTCTTTGGATCCTTAGTATCTTTATCATCACATCCTGTAATGCTTAATAAACATGCAAGACCAACACTCAAACCTAAGCTTGATAAACGAATACTACTACTTTGAAAATACTTTTTTGCCATATCTTTTGTCACTGTATCTTTAGCCATAATTAAAACAACCTTACGTGAGATAAATCTTAGTGTTACCTTATCAATCTGTTATTTCAGACTTTTTGCTTCAACAAAATTGTCTTAACATTGCATTTAACAAACCTTAAATAAGACACACACAATAACTCCCTATTATAGGGTTTTTTTTAACTTTGTTCACCCATAATTATAAAAAAATCAATTTTTGTTGCAAATTGACAACAAAATACAGCCTAATATCAGTATTCTTATTGATTTTTTCCTTATTTTTAGTGAATAAGTGTTCACATTATACTATCTTTTATGTATAATAGTGTACGCTTGTACAATTTTACTAATTGTAGCTATTTATTTGATTAAAACGTAATAATCACCAAAAAATAACAAGGTAGCAAAATGATCGATAAAAACTCCCCACAGGAAGTTGAGTTTCAACATGCGAGTATTAATTGGATTCCTGCATTTGTTTTGATTACTACTCCACTGGTTGCCATTTTTGTTGTACCTTGGTACTTGTGGACGCACGAAGTAAAATTGACTACGTGGGCAGTGTTTGCTTTTTTTATGGCATGGACAGGGCTAGGTATCACCGCAGGATATCACCGTTTGCTGGCACATCGTGCCTATAAGGCACACCCATTTATTAAAAACTTTTTACTGGTTGGGGCGACTTTTGCCATCCAAAGTAGTGCCTTTGATTGGTGTTCTGGGCATCGTACTCATCATAAGTTTGTCGATGATGAGTATAAGGACCCCTACTCTGCTCGTCGTGGGTTTTTGTTTAGTCACATTGGTTGGATGCTACGTAATTATCCCAGTGGTCAATTTGATTATAAAAACATTGCCGACTTAAAAAAAGATAAAGTATTGTGCCATCAGCACAAATATTACGGACTGTGGGTATTGGCGACTAATTTAGTCATGTTACCAATGATTGGTTGGTTAGTTGGTGATGTACTGGGGGTTGTGGTGTTGGCGGGGCTGTTACGCTTAGTATTAACGCATCATTTTACTTTTTTTATCAACTCGTTATGCCATATGTTTGGTTCTCGTCCTTACACCGATACCAATACCGCTCGTGATAACTTTTTATTAGCAATTTTTACCTGGGGAGAAGGCTATCATAATTATCACCATTACTTTGAGCACGACTATCGCAACGGGGTAAAATGGTGGCAATATGACCCCACGAAATGGCTGATTGCTGGCTTATATAAGGTTGGTTTGGCTTCTAATCTAAAGACAGTCGATAATGCCACCATTCAAAAAGCCCAACTAGAGATGCAATTTAAAAGAGCTCAACATAAAATTGATAAAATCGAAGCATTAAATTTAAAAAAAGAAGATCTGCTTAAAAACTTTGAAGAGTTTAAAACTCGTATCAGTCAAGAATCGTTGGCATTTCAACAGACCATGGAAGAATGGAAAGCATTAAAAAGAAAACAAATTGAAATGAAGCGGATGAAAGTCTCTGAACGTCTGCAAGAAGTTGATGAAAAGGTAAAAGAACAATATCAACAAATTGAGGCAAAAATCGCACATCACAGTCAGCAACTAGAAAGTGCCTTTCGTCAATTAAAACAAACAACTATTAAAACAAGCTAATAAATTAATGTATAATAGACGGTAGCAAGGGATGACAGTCTAAAATAACAACTACAATCAAAAAAATAACACCTTTTTCTCCTGCCCTTTATCCAAGATAGAGGGTTTTTTTATGTTTGCTCTATCTTACACGCCTTTAATAGTCCTTTATTTTTTAGTGGTTAAATTAATAACTTATTTTTATCAATTGGTTAATTATTTATAACCTTTTGGTACAAGCATTGACAAAAAAATAATGCTACAATGCTATGACAGTAACATTTTTTATATTTTTATAAAAGTTATTTAGTATAGAAATTATTTAGGTTTTATAAAAATTATTTAAGGCGTCTTTAATAGACCCTATTGTTGATAAAGTTTAACCTCTTTTGGAAGGATATCCCCATGACAGACCATACGCCACTCAATCAATCCAGTAAGCAACAGTTTGAACAATCTGCTTTGCATTATCATGAACATCCAGTTCCTGGTAAGATTGCTGTTACACCAACCAAACAATTGGCTAACCAACACGACCTTGCCCTAGCCTATTCACCTGGGGTTGCAGTCCCTTGTTTAGAAATTGAAAAAGATCCAAAATTAGCGGCTCGTTATACCGCTCGTAATAACCTTGTCGGTGTTATTACCAATGGTACCGCAGTTCTTGGACTAGGTAACATCGGAGCCTTGGCATCTAAGCCGGTAATGGAAGGTAAAGGCGTTTTGTTTAAAAAGTTTGCTGGTATTGATGTTTTTGATATTGAAATTGATCAAAACGATCCTGACAAATTTATCGAAGCAGTTGCCTCGCTTGAGCCAACCTTTGGTGGTATCAACCTTGAAGATATCAAAGCACCAGAATGCTTTAAAATCGAGAAAGAATTGCGTGAACGCATGAATATCCCTGTATTCCACGATGATCAGCATGGTACAGCAATTATTGCGGCAGCGGGCTTATTAAATGCCTTACAAATTACTGGTAAAAAGATAGAAGATATTAAAATTGTCTGCTCTGGCGCAGGGGCAGCGGCGATTTCTTGTCTTGACCTTATATGTGCATTAGGTGCTAAGCAAGAAAATATCTTTGTTACTGACTCTCGTGGTATTATCAGCACCAGTCGTGAGAATTTAACCGAATCAAAACAGCGCTATGCTCGTGATACCCAAGCAAAAGAGTTAGGCGATGTGATGGATAATGCCGATATGTTCTTAGGTCTGTCTATGGCAGGCGTGCTGACGCCAGAGATGGTGAAATGTATGGCAAAAGACCCAATTATCTTTGCCCTTGCCAATCCGACGCCTGAGATTATGCCAGAAGAAGCTCATGCAGTACGTTCTGATGTAATCATGGCAACAGGACGTTCTGATTATCCCAATCAGGTCAACAATGCCTTGTGTTTCCCATATATCTTCCGTGGTGCATTGGATGTTGGCGCAACAACCGTTAATGAAGAAATGAAAATCGCTTGTGTTAAAGCCATTGCTAACATGGCGCATACCGAAATGACTCCAAGTGAAGACAATCACGCAAAAGATGAAGTGAAAAGCTTTGGACGTGAATATCTTATTCCAGGACCGCTAGAGCAAGACCTTATCATTGAGATTGCTCCAGCGGTAGCCAAAGCAGCCATGGACTCTGGTGTAGCAACTTTACCAATCGAAGATTTTGACCTCTATCGTCAAAAGCTATCTGAGTTTGTTTATAACTCAGCGTTTGCGATGAAACCTGTGTTTGCCAAAGCAAAGGCCATTCCAAAACGTATTGTGTACTGTGAAGGTGAAAACTCTCGTATTCTGTTTGCGGTACAAGTAGTGGTTGATGAAAAACTAGCCAAGCCAATCTTGATTGGACGACCAGAAGTCGTTGAAGAGAAAATCGAAAAGCTTAACTTGCGTATCAAAGCAGGTGTTGACTTTGAATTGATCGATCCAAATAACAATCCTAAGTATCATACCTACGCTGATTTTTATCATGAAAAAAATCAACGCCGTGGGGTTAGTAAAGAGCTTGCACGCCGTGATGTACGTCGTAAGACTTCGCTACTAGGCTCAATCATGGTTGAGCTAGGTGATGCTGATGGCATGATATGTGGTACATTCAGTTACTATCACTTGCATTTAGGCTATGTACAGAATGTTATTGGTAAAAAACGTGGGGTCAATGATTTTTATGCAATGAGCGCCCTACTCATGCAAGATCGTAATATCTTTATCGCCGATACTTATGTACATGAAGATCCAACGGCAGAGCAGTTAGCAGAGATGACCCTATTGGCTGCCAAACAAATGCGTCGTTTTGGTATCACCCCAAGAGCTGCTTTGGTCTCGCATTCTAACTTTGGTACGTCAAATCGAGCCAGTGCAGTGAAGATGCGTAAAGCCTACGAAATCCTTATGGAAACAGGCGTGGACTTTGAGCTTGACGGTGAGATGCATGGTGATGTTGCGCTTGATGAGCGTATTCGCAAGCGTGCGTTCCCATTCAGTACGCTACATGGATCTGCAAACTTGCTAATTTTACCAACCTTAGATGCTGCTAATATCGCCTTTAACTTGCTAAAAACAGCAACTAAATGTGCGACCGTTGGTCCTATGCTATTGGGTGCAAATAAAGCGGTACATATTATCACTCCATCGGCAACTGCTCGCCGTATTGTAAATATGACCGCACTGACTGCCAGTGAAGCACAAGACCTGTAATTCGTACTTTGTAATCCGTATGAAGTAACTTCAGTAAAGAAACCAATCAATAAAAAATGTAGAGATAAAGCTTTATCTCTACATTTTTATTTTTTATAAGCTACAATGATTTTTAACCTTTCGGCTTAATGGACAAAAATCATGCTCAAAAAATGGCGATAGCGTGAAATGGACAAAATTCATGCTATCAACCCATTCTTTCACCTAAAAAATCATTAATA
>PDWI01007907.1_pt1 | contig 14782 bp, 23 predicted proteins | sample 1430891 | NCBI WGS metagenome assembly PDWI01 (sample SAMN01162508, study PRJNA174530) | Oral metagenome, whole genome shotgun sequencing project. | biome: Marine environment; feature: Marine mammal; material: Swab sample of the gingival sulcus; isolation source: swab sample of gingival sulcus... | reverse complement strand
ATTAATCTCTTGTGTGATGTCATCATCAAAAGCAAATGAAAGTGATTTGTTCTTATACTTAATCATCTATTCCTGCACCTCATCTCTATATCAACTCTTGTTATATTACCTCTTAAAACTACAGCGTTTACTCCACTCTTTATTTCAAAAAATTCTCCTTTTTCTAAATTTGAATTATTTAATTCTCCATCCTTATTTAACACGTTCTGTTTTCCATGTTCACATTCAATAACTGCTTTTTCTTCCACACTTTTTAAAACAACACTCTGTTCGCCTATTGTGAGTTTACAACTTCCCTCTCCATATATATTTATTCTAGGCTCGCAGTACACGTTCCCAATATTATTTATAGTGCCACTAGATGTTAATTTTTCTACTGTATTTTCTTTAAAATATTTGAATGGATGTATATATAGCTCAAATGATATTATGTAAAAATTAGGTTTAACCCTTCTTATATCTACTTCTTCTAAAAAATCATAATAAAAAAAGAATTTACTATTATTGCTAAATTCTATTTTTTTATTTTTACCATAAAACTTTTGCATTACACAATCTATATCATCATATTTCCTAAACATCAACTCTATTTTTCTTTTATAACCTTGATATGTACTATCTGTAGATATGTAGTTATTATTAGAGCCATAAGCTTTTCCATAATCATAATTTAAACCCGACATTTTCTCATTGTCTATAGAATGTACTATACACTTATCTATTTTTTCATTATTTATACAAATATTAAGCATTAGTACACCTCACTTTCTTTTCTTGTAACTTCTAAAACATTATTCATAATATTTCCAACAACCTCATCCTTAAGTATTAATTTAGATTCTTTGGTAGAAATTACTTGCAACATTTTTTCAGCAATTAAATTTAATGTATCAAGTTTATTGCTCATATCTCCAGTTTGATTTTTAACAGCTTGCTCAACATATCCAGTAAGTGTGCTTATTGGTGCTACCGCTTCCGCACCAGCCTCTCCACCTACCATTAAATTACTTCCATTCATTCCAAAAGCTGTAGGCCTTTTTAAAATACCACCTTTTTTGTACCATTCTATACCTATTCTAGGTATGCGAGGTGGATTTATTGAAAAACCTCCTGAAATGCTAAAATGTGGTACTTTTATATGTGGCAATTCTAGGCTCAAACCACTAAAAAATCCTTTTATAGAGTCTATAGCACTTCTTACTTTATCTCTAGCATATTCTATTGGAGATGTAATAGCATTTTTTATTCCATCCCAAACACTTACAGCTGTACTTCTAATTCCATTGAATATAGAGCTAGTTGTATTTTTTACTCCATTAAATACATTAGATACTGTGTTTCTTATTCCGCTCAACACACCACTAATAACAGTTTTTATTCCATTCCAAACAGAACTCGTTACGCCCTTTATAGCATTCCAAGCAAATGTTACAATAGACTTAACTGTATTTATGTATGTAGTAACTACTAATTTAATTCCTTGCCAAACCAAGCTAATTACTTGCTTTATCACATTCCACACATTAGAAGTTGCCGTTTTTATTCCATTCCATACAGTTGTAATTGTTGTTTTTATTACATTCATAACTGTTGTAATAACAATTCTTATTCCATTAATAGCACTAGATATTACAAATTTAATACCTTGCCAAATAGATGTTATAATAAATTTTATTGCATTAAAAACTGTTGTGATAACAGTTTTAATAATTGTAATAGCAGTAGTAATTATCATTTTGTAAGTTTCAAAATAAAAAAGGACTACATTTTTTATTGCATCTAAAAAAGCATTAAAAGAATTTTTTAACGCTTCCCAAAACTCCGAACAGAAACTTGATATTGCTTCCCATATATTCATAGTTACTTGTTTTATACCGTTCCACACATAATCCCAATTTTCGTACAACAAATATCCTATTGCTATAACAGCTGTAATTGCAGCTATAATTCCTGCTATAATACCAATCGTTGGTAATAAAGCAATGTTTGCAGCAGCTGCTGCAACGCTTAATGCTGTATAAACTCCAACTATAGACAATATTATAGGCACTAATATGCCTAACATAGTAATTAAAGCACCAATAAAAGCCACTACATACGGATGTTGTTTTGCAAAATTAGCAACATGACTGACTAAACCAGCTAATTTTTCCATAACAGGTGCTAACGCTTCTTTGAGTTGCAACATAGCTTCTTTCATCTGTACTGCTGGTTGATTATTCATTTTAGAAGTAGCGCTGTTAACATCTTTATGCATATCATTCATATTTTTTAAATTATTAGTCATACCTTGAATTGTTTTTGTTATATTTGTGCCTTGGTCTTCCCATTTTGTACCATATATTTGAACACCTAATTCTCCTTGAACAGTTTTATCTGTTACACCTTGAACTAAACTAGCAACCTTTGCATAAGCCTTCTTGCCTTTTTCACCACCTGCCGCTATTTCTTTACCTAATTGTTGAAATTCAGATTTAGATATTTTAGCTTTATCAAGCAACATTCCTAATGCTTTTGGCACTTCATTACCAAACTCAATCATTTTAATTCTGCCTTCTTTTAATCCATCTAGCAAATTATCAACATTCCAAGTTTTAGTATCAATACCAGAAGCCATTATTCCTCTAATTTCTTCCGCATTATATCCAGCATTTTTTAATTGCAATCCGTACTCTGATATAACATCAATTTCAGAAGGAGGAAATCCCGCTTTTAGCAAACTGTTAATTAAAGCTAACGCATCTTTGTTACTTATTTTAAGAGACCCACTCACTTTATTTGTCTGAGTAATAAGCTCATCAAAACCTATATCATCATACGCAGAAGATATTGCAGCCGCACCCTCTACTATAGCTTTATTTTGTTCTAAAGTAGCATTTTTATTAAGTTTCATTTGTGTTGATAAGCCTTTTAACGCTTCGCTTCCATCAATTCCTAAAGCCTTAACATGGTTTAAAGTTTGTTTAGCAATTTTAGTATCTTCTTCATTAAGTTCTAAATTAACCTCTATTTTAGTTTGTTCACTATCATACTCTAAAGCATCCTGTATAGCATCTTTTATTTGATTTGCACCATCTTTTATAGAATTAAACAAATCACTAAAAGCGCTCCTTAATTCTCCAGTATTTGCAAGTTCTAAAAGTGAGGTTTGAGTATCATCTATTGTAGTATTAGCATTAAATGCTTTATCTTTGAAATCTTGTAATGCTTTTGTTGCTTTTTTAATTGGTTGTCCATCTATTCTATCTAATTTATTTTTAAATTTATCTGTTGAACCTTTTACACCTAAATAAGCATCAGATAATTTATTTAAAATTCGTTCTTGCTCTTTAGCAGATGTTGTCCCATTTTTATAAGAATTGTATAATTTAATACCGATAACATTAGAAAAATCATCAATAGTAGTTTCTGTAGCCCTGAAAAATGTTTCAAGTCTTTTTGTTGTTTTAGCAAAATTTTCTTCTTCTGCAGCACTTTCTTTTAATCTATTTTCATAACTTCCTAATATTCTTTCTGTTTTTAATATTTCCCTTTGTAATTCATCAAAAGCACTCTGGTCAATATCTCCATTTGCTAGAGCCTTTCCTGCTTCTTCAAATCCATTTTTTAATATTTTTAATTTTTCGCTTGTATTACTTATGCTTTCTTTAAGAACTCTTTGTTTTTGAGCTAATAAATCAACATTACGAGGGTCAAAATTTAAAGAACTTTCTATTTCTTTTAATTCACTATTAATTTTTTTACTACTTGTACTAACTTTACTTAATGCTTTATTTAATTTTGTTGTTTCTCCATTAAATTCAATAGTTATACCTTTAATTCTTCCAGCCATATTACCTCCTTTCTTTGTAATAAAAAACCGACTATGCAACATTTAAGTTACACAATCGGTAAATATTTTTTAACAACTTTTCATCTCTTTTAATATTTTTCTAAAAAGTGTTTCAACACCAAATCGTTCCATTCTCCAGCCATATTCTTTTTTGATAGCTTTCTTTAAATCTTTAAATTCTTTTTTAGTTATTTTGCCATTTATATAATCATAACAAATATCCCTAGTTGTTACATAATCATATATTACACCTCTATAACCAGTTAAATTATAATACTTGTAATTTGTTTGCATATAATCGCCTCCATTTACACTTAAATTATACACCTATTAATATGGAAATTCAACTAAAAGCTATCAAAATGTTGCTGATTTGCGACCACTTCTTTTTCTTCATCTGGATTATTTATTTCGTTATACTCTATTATAAAATCAATAAGACCTCCAAGAGTCATATTATCCAAATCATCAAGTTTTAACCCTCTCATTAATGCAGCTGCAGTTATTGTATCAACTGTAACTACTTCGTTACTTTCATTACTTTTTTTTTAATTTCTTTAGTTGTAAATAAAGATTTAACAATCATTGGTAGTAACTCTTTTGATACATCTATTAATGGAAATTCATTAAAAGTATCATACCAAATCATCGGCTCATCTATTGTATTATCGACAGTTTTTGCAGTTACCCATATAAGGTTATATAAGGTAGTTATTTCAAAATCTCCTAAAGCCTCTACTATTTCTTCAACATCAAAATCCTTACCACCTAAATCTAACCTTGATAATATAGGCATTATTTCTTGCAAAACATCTTTTCCAAATTGATTTTTATAACGATAAGCAAAAGAGGCACTTGCTTTAAAGCGTACCTCTTTATTATCTATTTTTATTACCTTTTCCATATCTATTTACCTGCACTTCTTGTTGTTTTTGCAACAGGTTTATAAACCGCGGTATAAAAAGCATCATAATTATTGTTACCAGTTTGAGTTTTAGCCTTAATTAAACCTTGAATATCTGGTATAGCTTTAAAACTAAATCCTTCTGTTTGTGGTGTCTTTTTATCCTCTATTGTGTTGCCTTCTACTTTTGGTCTTTGTGCGATACATTTATACAAAATATGTCTTGTTTTTTTCTTATCTCCATCAAATTCAAAAGCCATTGCAAATTTAGCACCTCGTGCATCTGACTTTTCAACAACAGTACCATCACTTAATTTTTCATAGCCTAGTATTTTAGTTTCGAATTCTTCACTAATTAAGGCAACTGTTAATTCTCCCTCATATCCATTGTTTGAGCTACTCTCATCGTAAATACAATCATCAGCATAAAACGCTTCACTTTCTCCTGCTGGGTCTAATGACAAGCTAACAGCACCCGGTAATTTAAACACATCTCCGTACTCTGTAACTCCATTATTATCCTCATTTGTTATTGGAAATATATGCACATTTTTTAAACCATATCTTACTTTATTCATTCTTTTTTCCTTTCTTAAATGTAATAATTAATCATATATAATTTTTCGTCAGATATATAAATATCTTCAGATTTTTCCCATATAATCTCATTATCATTAAATATCTTTTCAATTTCTTCTTCTTTTTCTTCATCTTTTAACTTATAGTAATACTCTATTCTATAGTTTTTTTGGCTATTATAAACTTTATTATCAGCCTTAAAATTCTCATTACCACTACCTAAATAAACAATATAAGGTGCATCAACTTTATTTTTAAAAGCTCCATAAGCTACTGGTAAATTTAATTTTTTTAATAATTTAAAAATATTCATTCTAACTTACCTTTTATTTCTTTTTCGAATAGTTCAACACCGACTTTTTCAGCAATACTCAAATGAGGTGTTCCCTCAACTCTGCCTCCATTTGTAGTTGCGTGTCCATGTTCTAATAAATGCGTTAATCGATAGTGGTCTTTGCTATGAACTATATATTTAACATTACCCATTAGTCCAAGTTCTTTTTTTACTTTTAAACTTTTTGCATAGTTTCCACTTCTTTTTGGTGCATTTGCTTTTGCAACTTTAAGACTCTCCTTTGAGGCTTTTCTTCCCGATTCATTTAACACTTCCCTTACTTCATTAGAATATTCATTTAACTCTTTTCCTATAATTTTTGCTATATCAATCATTATTTAGTTTCCTTTCACAAGTAAGTTCTATTAAATCTTCATCTATTTCGTAAGTTTTAATAACTCTATATTCTATATCATTATGTATTACTGTTATTCCCTCTTGATATTCTGCTTTATAAATAGTTAAAATTATAGATGGTTTTAAGCCTTGTTGGCTCGCATTATAAAATTCATTTTGAGAAACGCTTCTTTTAGATGCGAATATTTCAATACTAGCTTTGTTTTCAATCTCGTTTCCATATTCATCTTGAGTTATACTGCCAACTTTTATTATAGTTATAAGCTCATTCATTTAAACTCTCCATACAAAGACAAACTCTCTCTCATTTTTTCATAAGCATTATAATATCTATCGCCTTGTTTATTAAAATCATATCTCCATCTACAATACAACTTTACAGCTTGAACAATTAAAGGGTTAGTTTTTGGTGCAAATATACCAACCCTTTTTAAATCCTCTATGCAAGAATTAATATTATCTTGCAAATCATCATCAAGTTTATTGTGAGAAAATCTTAAATCAATTTTAACTTTTTGCAGTAATTCATCTTGCATAACAAAACCTCACTTTATTTATGCTGTAGCAGAAACTGTTATTAATGTACCTGCTTTATCATTAGTAAGTGTACCTCCAGCAATTGCCATTCCAGTTAATATATTATTAAAATCCTCATCTTCCATTTTCTTAACAGTAATATCCTGGACAACATTTTGGATATACTGTTGAGGGTCTAAAATTAAGATTTTATTATCAGCAATAGCATCCTCTTCTTTAATTGCTTTTCCTAAAATTGCACCAGATATATTTTCCTGTAAATTATTTATAAATGTAAGTTTTTCTTTTGCACCTTCCATATTTGCAATTAAGCCATAGAAAGTAGCACTATTACAATATACATTTACATTACCAACACTTTTTAATTTAGATAAAGCTGTTGTTATATCTACTACATCAACTTTTCCTTTACCTTTTGTTGAGATTTTATTAGATGCAGCTAAATCTCTTTCTATTTGTGATATAACATCATTTGCCATAGCAGAGCCTATTCTTGCTGATAATTCATTTGTTAAATAAGTTTCAAACGCTGGAATAGCCATTTTACCTAATCTCGCACTAAATTTAATTTTCTTCTTAAAATCTTTACCACTTAAAGTTACCTCTACAAATGTATTATTCTCATCAGTTGCAGCCGCACCTTCTGCAACAACTTTAGCATCTCCAGCTTTTATTTCTGTATGCTTTGCTATAGATATTATTGTTCCTGTTCTTAAAGTTTGAATATCAGCTAGTATTGGATGCTTTTCTTCCATTGTTGAATATATCTTATTCAATAATTCTTTCGGAATTACAGCACCTGTATTTTCTGTTGTATGTAGATACGCTCTTTCCTCTACTTCGTTTAACTTTTGCCCTAACATTTTTTTTGCAAAAGCACTTCTATATTCTTTTGAATTTTCATCAAGTTTTCTTTCTTCATTTTTTACTTCAAATTCTTTAACCACTACTCCATTTCCTTTACTAATTCTTTCTAATATTGCATCTCTTTTTTCTGCGTTATCTAAAATATTTTTTCTTTGTTCTAATAGTCCATCCGTTTCTATAGTTAAAGCATCAATATCTGCTCCATCAGTTCTTAATTCCACTTTTATTTCGCTTAATCTTTCCTCAATTTGTTTTAAATTCATTTCTTTTTCCTTTCTTATAAATAAAAAACAGCCTATACGACTGTATTTAACTTTATTTTCAATTCTAATTTCTTTATCTTCGCCTCACGCTTCAAGCGCTCCACTTGGTTTTGTTCAATCACTCCGTTGACAAAATCTCTTGCGTGTATTTCAGTATTATCGTTAGCTGGAATGCTAACTGCCGACACATCATAAATCTTTTTTATAGACTTATGGACAATAGTGCTGGTTTTTTCATCAAACTCGTATTCGTTTGGTATAAAACCCCAACTCATTTTAGTAGTAAGTCCATTTGTTATTTCTTCATGTAACTTCCTACCATCTTCCGACTTGCTTAAATCTGCTGCAACAAATAAACCAACATCATCTGGTTCTACAATTAGAGTTCCATTGCTTTTACGAGCAAACACTCTTCCTTGATGGTTGTATTGGAATATTATATCTGTCATATCGCAGTTTTTAAAACAATCCTTATCGAACTTTTCATAAACAACTTCATCTCCAAATTCATATAATTTATATGGTTCAAATTTAGTTGCATATCCCTCAACATAATAATCTGTATCAAATTTCTTTTTGTTATCAGAAGCTAGTTGAAAATTTAATGTTCGATACTGTCTATCTTTTAATTTTTCTTGTAATGTTTTATTCATCAATCACCTCTTCTTTCTCTTCTACATCTATAAGTTCTTTATCCAATTCATCTTTATTTGCATATTCTTTTCTTATATATCTAATATCTCCTTCTTCTCCAATTCCTGCCATATTAAATATTTCTAATCCTTGATTGTGTGTCATAAAACCTCTATCAAATAACTGTGTTACTGTATTTAATTTTTCAGCATTAGTTAAGTATTGAAGTCTATTCGCAGTAAAAACAATACTATTTTTAAACGCTTTTTCCATATTACTAAATACTAAATTAGTAAGTACAAGACTTAACTGTAATGCAAAAGGCTCTATTGCTCCCTCGTAATAAGCATTCCACTCATCTGATGTATATGTGTTTTGTATTATGCTTTCGTTAGTGTTGAAATATGAAAACACACTACTTTTAATTTGTGCTACCTGCTTTTCATCAATAGTATATGGTGTAGAGTCTATCTGTTTAAAATCTTCATACTTTCTATCAAGCATTATCATTCCACCATTATTTGATGTTGATAATTGTTCTTTAGTTATTCTTTTTCTTTCTTCTTCTAGATCTGTTGGATTTAATTGTTGAGCAAGTTTAACAAAAAATCTTATACTAGCACTATTTTTTATACCTTCTAATATTCCTTGATTATTAGTATTCATAACTTCAAGTGTTGTATGTAGAGCTTTGTTGCTTTCTCCAAATATTCCATCTTTATATAAAAATTTAGATAACACCCCTACTCTTTCAAACTCAATAGCTTTTTTTTCTCCATAATATTCATACTTCAAGTAATGTTTGTTTTTATCTTTTACTATTTGAGCAACACTTGGTGCTATATTATAAAATCCAATAATCGTTGTTCCATCTTTTGCATATTCTGGAATAATAAAAACAGTATTTTCAACTTGATAAATAGTGGATAGTTGATACAACCACTTTGTTGTATCTTGTAAATCATTTGGCTTAAATTGCAACCACCTCTCTAATTGCTCATTATTCTTACCATTAACAACTGGTTTTAACTTGCTGACATGTGTTGCAAAACTATGTATAGAGCTTCTTGTAAGTTCCATTTCATATATACTGCCACAAAATGATGAAAATATAGGATTATATCCATCTATTAATTTAAAATATTCATTTCTTGCTTTTTTTATTTTTTTTCTTTTAAAAAAATCTAGCATTAATCTTCCTTTCTACCTAATCATATCCTCATATTCTTGCTTATGTCTTTCATAAACTGTATAAGCATTTAATAAACTTGCTAACCCATCAATTCTTTTTCTTTGATTAAAACCTTTATGCGGCTGGATATTTCCATTCCTATCCATATCTGTTGCTGTATTTGCTATACACATTTTAAGAATTGGATTGTTATTATAAATAATTCTTCCAGCTTTTAAATCCGCCTCCAAATTTTTCATAGGTGCAGATAGTGTCTTTTTCCCTTGTATAACTTTCTCCATACCTGCTTTACCAAAAAAATCCTCCATATCATTTACATAATATGTAGCACTCCAAGCATCATATCCGTGATAAGGTATATAAAAACCTTTTTCCATATAAAATTCAACAAACCAATCTCTTAAATCCTTATAGTCTATTTTGTTTCCAGAACATAACCTCAACAATCCTTGTTCATACCAAATGTCATATCTTATCTTGTCATCTCTAACTCTTACCTCAAGCAAATCTTCTGGCAAAAAATACATTTGTTCAACATATATGTGTTCATCATTGGGTATTTTAAAAATAACCGTTCCACAAGTTAAATCTGTTGTGCTTGATAAATCACTACCACCTATTAAGTATTTTGGTTTTAATTCGTTAATATCAAATGTTTTAGTGTTATTAAAATCTTCAAAACTCAACCAACTATCCACTGATGTTTCTCTTATATTAAATTCTTTACAAACAAAGTTCTTTTCATATTTATTGTTAAGATTTACTCTCTTTGCTTTATCTTGAAGTGCGGATAACTTTTTTATTGTTCCAATGCCCGGATTTGCTTTCATCCAGTTATCGGCATTTCGCCATTCACTTTTTTTATCTAATTCATATATAAAAAAAACAACTCTTTCATCCAAGTTGTTTATCAAACCTTGTTCTATATTATTACAATGTTGTTCAGCTTCTTCGTATATTTCATCATATATATCGCCTCTAATTGTACCTGCAGTAGATGTTATCATTACAAGAGGTTGTTCTCTTGCTGTTGTTCCATCTGCCATAATATCATATAATGGTCTACCGTTTTTCCACTGGTGTATCTCATCCATTAATACCATGTGAATATTAAGACCATCCATTTTATCGGTATCAGATGCTAATGGTTTAAAGCTCCCATCATTTTGTGGAACTAATATATTATTAATTAAGGTTTTTGCTCTTTTTCTTAATGTAGGTGATTTACTTACCATCCTTTTTGCTTCATCCCATACTATTTTTGCTTGGTCTTTTTTAGTTGCAACAGAGTATATCTCTGTTCCACCTTCGCCATCTGCAAAAAGTCCATAAAGCCCTATTATAGATGCGAGTAACGATTTACCATTCTTTTTACCAATTATAAGTACCGCTTTTTGAAATTTTCTATTACCATTTATATCTATAAATCCAAATATAGATGCAAGCATTGCTTTTTCCCATAATTCAAGAACTACTCTTTTACCTGCCATTTTACCTTTAGAATGTCTGCAAAAATTTTCTGCAAATTCTATAATGTGATTTACTCTTTTAGCATCATAATAATAATCTCCTATTCCCTCTACACTCCATTTTGAAAGAACACTGTATTGCAGTTTTATTTTTTTAGATACATTAACTACATCTTTTTCTATTTGCTTCCAATATTCAAGTATAGGATTGTAGTCATCATCATACACTATTTTATTTTTAATAATCTTACTTTTATTTTCGCCATATACAACAACATCATCGTTTCTAAAATACTTATTAATCTCTAGTATTAACGAAGTCATCAAATCCATCCTCTACTTCTTTTCGTTCTTCTTTTGGCAATAAATTATTTAATTCCTTTATAATTCCAGTATATCTTTGTACCGTTGTGTTATACGACTTTAAAGCTGGATGTTCTCTTAATATTGTGTATGAACCTTGGCTCATCTCATCAACAGAGCCTTCTTTGTTAATTACCGCTTTTAATTCTTTGAGAGTAGCTTTCATAAACGCAGCTTCTTCAATTAGTCCTTTAGCGGTAAGTCTTTTATTTTTATCTACATCCTTAAATATATTGTTAAGTCTTTTTATTTCATTATTAATTTGTGTTTGTTTATTTAAAGCCAATTTATCTCCTCTCTTTCTATATTAAGGGGGGGGTCGTATAGAAAACACTTTTATATTCTCCGAACCTCCGACACCGTGGGTAATTTAGCCCATTAAAATTATTTTTTATGGGGGGTATACTCTAATTCCCCTCTATCATTTATTGTATATCCATCTTCTAACGCTTTATTTTTTTTAAATGTTTTTTTATTGTGACATTGTATACAAATATATTGCAAGTTATCCTCGTTAAGTCTTATGTCTATATCATTAAAGTTTATCTCATTAAGTTCCTCTATGTGGTCTACAATATATCCTAATTCATCTTTACATGTTTCGCACATACCACCATCTATACTTACTCTCTTGCTTCTATATGCGTTGCGTGGTACTCTCCACTCTGGACTGTGATACCATTTATACATTTTATCTGTGTATTTTTTGCTATGTTTCATTACTTATCCTTTTTATAAAAATAAGAACACATTATGTGTTCTTATAATTTTTAATTGATATACTATTTGTTTTTTACTTCATACTTCTCTATACTGTAGTATACAACTTTGTTGTCTTTCTCTTGTATCATCTCTACATTGTGTGTTCCAACTAATAAATCTTTATCCTTTAAATCTATAGTTGATTGTCCTTTTTCTCCTACTTGTATGGTATTTTTCTTAACACCATCTACATATACTGTCATAGGTATAGACGCTTCCATATCCTCATACTCTAATCCTATTTGTATTAATACATCATCCTTAATTAATAACCATATCGTACTACCATCTTTTGTATTACCTGACTGATTTATTAAATACGCTCTACCTTTCCCTGTTTTCTTTTGACCTTCTTTATGCAATTTACTAACAAATTTACCTTCTTGCTTCTCTTGTTTTTGTTCCCCTCCTATTAAACATATATTACTATTTAATATTTATATAGTCAATACAAAAGCACCCTTATTGAGTGCTTTAATTTAGGTCAAACTATAAGGAGGTATTACCTTATGTTTGTAGTTATATTTCTACACATTAAGTATATCACACATTTGACACGGTATTTCTCGGTATTTTCCGTTATTTCTCGGTATTTCTCGGTATTTTCCGTTATTTCTCGGTGGTTACTATACCTCTACACTCTTTTATTATTCTACATACCCTATCTTTTGTTAAATCCGCACTCTCTGCTATAACCTCTACATCTTCTCTAAATATATAATAGTCAACCATTATGTTTCTATGTTTGTGATTTTTTATTTTTTCATAGAATAAATCTATCATCTGTTCTTTAACTTTTCTTAAATCGTTTTGCAGCTTTTTATATTCTCTATCTTTATCTGCTATCTTAACAAATAATTCCTGTATTCTATTTTGTCTACTACCTCTAGGCATATCTGATATTTCATTAGTGTATTGACTATATATTAATGATGTTATTTTATCTTCTGCTCTTTCAATTTCCTTCCACAAAAATTTTATCCTTTCAAATATATTCATTCATTATCCTTTCTTTTAAACAATGATTCATACCCTGCTTTAAGTATCGCTAACGCTATTGTTATAAATATTAATGCTAATATACCTGTCACACCATATTTTAATACCTCTACTATCATCTATCCCTCCAATAATAACTTTTTAATTTTAATCCTTGCTATTTCTGCTTCTGTTTCTGTTTTAAAATAATTTCCAAAATTATATCTAAAATCGTCTTCTAAGCAATTATAATCAATGTCGCGTTCTACATTTCCACGTTCGCTAATATAATAGTACGATTCATCTCTTGGCTTCGCTCTCCATCTCTTACCATACTTCGCGTTGATTTTGTCGATTTTGTCAAGGAAATCTTGTTTGTTTAAAAGATATACAATTATTAAATCATCATCTTTTCCTTCTCGTTTTCCTCTTAAATAGAGCTTGTCTTTGTCATGTTCATAATTAGGACATTCTCTCGCTACTTCTTTTACTTCTAATACTTTTTCTTTCATATTAACTCCTAATCATCTATAATCTCTAATTCAAAACATTCGCTTTCTTGCTTTTCGTAATTTTCAAAAATATTGCCAACAACTTCTAAATTACTTTGCTCAACGTCATAATCGCTTAAGTCTATAAGCAAAGTCTTTAAATTCTACAATACCCGGCTCTTTGTTTACCTCTCCGTCAACTGTATAAGTAGCTTGAACTATATCTCCCTCGTATATCTCTACTCCGTTTATGTCTTTTAGACCTGTATATTGCATTATTTCCACTTCTTCAAAATCTAAAAAATCAAATGTTGTGTCTTTATGTTCTACACATACCTCTTGTGCTTTAAATCTAATATCCCACAACTGACACATTTTTTTTGTCTTTTTTATAAACGCTCTATACTTAATTTCTCTCATTTGTTACCTCTTTTAACAGATTTATATTTAAACCACTATTTATAAATCTTATAGTTAAATCTCTATTTATTCCATTGCCTAATTTATCATAAATCAATTCCATATTTTCTACTGAAAAATTAGTATTAAAATATTTATTCATTCTATCCGTATTCTCTTGCCACATTTTTTTATTTCTGCGATTCCCTTCATATCCCAATGTTATACAACAATGTCTTGAACAATTTTCTAATAATTTACATTTAACATCTAAAGCACTTTCACATCTATATGTTAAACTCATGAAAGCATTTGTTTTAGGAAAAACAATTAATTCAAATTCTGAATTTATAAAACTATCATAAAAAATTCTCATAATTTTTTTAGATTCTTTTAAAATTTCTTCACTTATCATCACTCCACCTCTACTATTTCATATTCTTCAGCAAGTTCTTTTTTCGAATATGTAAGAATTTCATCGTCTACAGGAATTATTATAGCGCTATAAGGCACGGCTAATTCCACAATATCGCCTTCATCATCACTATAGTGTATTATTAATTCTTTTTCTGAAAAACTAAAACTTACTCTTCGAAAATTATTTTTTTCTAAAAAGTCTTGCAACTCTCTTAAATTTGTATCTTTCGTTATTTCTACAGCTTCAATATTGGCTTTTGGTTTTAATTTTAAAATTTTCATATTTTCTCCGTTTTTCTCAAGATTTTCACAAGAAAGCTCTAGCAGTTTTTCCATCACTAACCTAACCTACTTTATACAAAAAGTTACATATACCATATACTTATCAAGCTAGAGCCTTCTTAT
>PDWI01006398.1_pt1 | contig 14782 bp, 8 predicted proteins | sample 1430891 | NCBI WGS metagenome assembly PDWI01 (sample SAMN01162508, study PRJNA174530) | Oral metagenome, whole genome shotgun sequencing project. | biome: Marine environment; feature: Marine mammal; material: Swab sample of the gingival sulcus; isolation source: swab sample of gingival sulcus... | reverse complement strand
AAAAGAACCAGAAAAGCCCTGTATACCTTCATAGGAGGGATCTTCCTTACCGCCATGCTTTTCATAACCCTTCTAACCAGCTGTCCCAATGCGGGTCTAACTCCGGCGGAAGGTCCGTCCTATACCAAGGTGGCCTTCGGTGAAGACGGAGCAACACTGAATGCCTACCTTCAGGAAAAGCCCGATGGCGGCCCCTACTACATTGAGGTAACCGGCCTTGAGGCTGCTGACCTGGAGGGCCCCAATTATTATTCGGCAAGCCCCTTGGGAGAAATACTTAAAAGGAACTCCGAAAAACAGGTTGCCCTGAAACTGCCGGCCAGTGTGGAAGGACTAGACAGTATGTACAACTGTTTTAAATTCTGTAACAACCTGGTATCAGTACAAGCCATTCCTACAGGTGTAACCACAATGAACTACTGTTTTGAATTCTGCAGCAGCCTGGAGCAGGCTCCGGCCATTCCTCCAAGTGTAACCCAGATACGCTCCTGTTTTAAAGGCTGCAGCAACCTGGAGCAGGCACCGGCCCTTCCTGCAAGTATAACCACAATGGACTCCTGTTTTGAGGGATGCAGCAGCCTGACGCAGGCTCCGGCCATTCCTACTAAGGTGAACAAAATGGACAAATGTTTTAAAGGCTGCAGCAACCTGGAGCAGGCTCCCGCCATTCCTTCAGATGTAACCGACATGCCCTCCTGTTTTGAGGGATGTAGCAGCCTGACGCAGGCTCCGGCCATTCCTGATAAGGTGGACGACATGCGCTCCTGTTTTAACGGCTGCAGCAACCTGGAGCAGGCACCAGTCCTTCCTGCAAGTGTAACCATTATAGAATCCTGTTTTTCCGGCTGCAGCAGCCTGACACAGGCACCGGCCATTCCTACAGGTATAACCACCATGGGATCCTGTTTTAAGAACTGCAGCAGCCTGACACAGGCTCCGGGCATTCCTGAAAATGTAACCTATATAAGCGGCTGTTTTCACGGCTGCAGCAGCCTGACACAGGCACCAGCCCTTCCTGAAAATGTAACCTATATGAGCAGCTGTTTTAACGGCTGCAGCAGCCTGACACAGGCGCCCGCAAAGCTTCCTTTAAATGTAATCTATATGTCCAACTGTTTTAAAGACTGTAATAAGCTGACACAGGCTCCGGACATTCCTTCAAGTGTGACCCACATAGACCACTGTTTTGAGGGCTGCAGCAGCCTGACCGGAGTAACACTCACGTGTGATTATAAAAATAATTTTACAGCCGTCTTTTCCGGCTGCACCGCGCTTGAAAACGACGGCATTAAGGTGCCGCTCGGTGAGCTGCAAAACTATAAAGACAATGCCGTCGCCATGGGTACTACGGCAGAGAAGTTTGCGGCCATGCCATAAGGGCCGCAGCGTCTTCCCCGCACAAGGGAACGGCCAGAACGGCGCTGCCTGCCGCAAAAAAAACACACTTGCCGGCAGACAGCACAACTAAATTCAGATACACCAATATTCGCTATGAGGCAGTCCTGTAAGTTGACCCTCTTCATGGTGCCATCTATAATACCATCCAGTTCCCACTGCGCCGGCGTGGTGAAATTGGTAGACACGACAGACTCAAAATCTGTTGTTCGCAAGAACGTGTCGGTTCGAGTCCGACCGCCGGTATAATTTCAAACACATTTACCTAGGGAGGACTCGAAGGGCTGAGCCGCTGACCGAACAGGGAGGAGGAAGCGCCAGGAGGGCGCTGGAAGGCTCAAGCCAGCGGCCCGGAGGAGTCCAACAGGAGGTTGGACGAGGAAGGGCGAGTCCGACCGCCGGTATACCAAGAGAGGACTCGAAGGGCTGAGCCGCCGACCGGGCAGGGAGGAAGAAGCGCCAGGAGGGCGCTGGAAGGCTCAAGCCAGCGGCCCGGAGGAGTCCAACAGGAGGTTGGACGAGGAAGGGCGAGTCCGACCGCCGGTATAATTTCAAGCACATTTATCAAGGGAGGACTCGAAGGGCTGAGCCGCCGACCGATCAGGGAGGAAAAAGCGCCAGGAGGTTCAGTTCGGCTTTCTATCCTTATAGAATTCCTGCATAATGCGGAAACCCGGCTTCTTCTTTGTCTTATCTTCATTGAGAAGCCCCTTGCGGTTATACCCTTTCTGAAAGCGGTTCAGCCGGAGCACAACCCGGAAGTCATACAGTATCCATGGCGTTGTGCCCTTAATGAAGTCAAACTTCCGGAACACTTCAGTCTGCCGTTTGTAGATAAACTCCTGATTCTCTTCCGTAAACATTTCATATTTGGTGCCGTGATGACCAGCAAGACACCCACCCCCGAATTCGGATATGATAACCGGCTTGTCAGGATTACTGTTGGCAAAAGAATGCTCCAGCCGGTTAAAATCCGGCATATACCAGCCAAAATATTCATTGAGACCTATCACATCAAGGTATTCAGTCAGCCTGTCGGCTATTTTATAATGCACGTTATCCAACAAGCAGGCTGCGCTGACAAGACGTGTGGGATCAAGTTCACGGGCCTTTTTTGCCAGTCCTCCCATAAACGCGAATCTGTCATCTGTATCCGGATTTTCATTCCCCACAGACCAGATTATAACACTGGCCCTGTTACGGTCCCGACGGATCAGTTCTTCCAGCTGGGTGTGCCCGTTCTTAATTGTTGTCGGGTTGGTAAAATCAACAGACCAGTAAACAGGAACCTCTGCCCATATCATTAAGCCTGCTTCATCAGCAATACGTGCAGAGCGCTCATGATGCGGATAATGGGCCAGCCGTATATAGTTTCCTCCAAGTTCTTTTACCAGGGCAAAATTTTCCCTTACTTCCTCTTCGGTAAGAGCTTTTCCGTTTTTCACACTCTCCTCATGACAGGAAACGCCGTTGAGGTAAACAGGTTTGCCGTTCAAAAGGATGTTCGTGCCGCTGACTGATATTTCCCTGAATCCAATTTTCTCCGAAACAGAATCATCTCCAGCCTTTATGACAACATTGTAAAGTTTTGGAGACTCAGGGCTCCAAAGTTGAGGAGACGCAGAAAAGACCAATTCCCCTTTACCCCCGCTGAGGGGTATTTTTTCTTCTATGCCCAGCTCTGGTATTACTACAGCGGCTTCAGAAGGTTCTGCTGCATCTCCGGCTGTGTCAATTTCAACACTTGCCCGAATTAGCTTATAACCGCTCCCCGGAACCAGCTGAATGAAATAATCACGAATAAAAGAACCAGGCAGACGCAATAAATCCACACTTCTGTAGATGCCCCCGTAATTAAACCAGTCAGTAACGTCTGTGGGGATTCTATCTGGCCGGCGCGCATTATTGACAACACAGAGAATGCGATTCTCTTTAGCAAGTTTACCGGTTACCTCAATATTAAAAGGTGTATCTCCGCCTTCGTGACAACCCAGGAATTCCTTGTTTAGAAAAACCATTACATCATGATAAACTGCACCAAACCGAAGAAAGACCCTTTCACCTGCAACAGCGTCAAACTCAAAACAGCGGGTATAGACAGCTGGTCCCTCATACAGGAAATACCGTTCTCTCACCATGTTCCAGCAGCCAGGAACCGAAACTGTTTCCCAGTAGTCGTAATCATAATCCCATGGAAGCCGCCGGCCGTCTTCGTCATGGGTTTTCTCTTTATACCATTGAGCGCGCAGGCAGCGGTCATAGGGGTCAGGAGCAAATTGCCATAGTCCATCCAGACTTTCCCGATTCCGCCCGGTATCGTTAATAAGAGATGAAGGGGCAATCATTTGAGCACGCAAACGCTCCCGGTAGCCCAAATCGTGAATCTGAGGATGAAAATTACCCGGAAGTTTTTCTTTTTTCATTTTCCTATCCTTTTAACCCAGAAGCAATAACACCTCGGATAATGTATTTTTGAGCAGCTATAAAAACAATCATTACCGGAATAATAGCAATAAGACTGGCCGCCATCTGTGGACCATACCAGGTAAAATACTCTGTCGCAAAATCGGAAAGCCCCAAAGGGAGTGTTTTCTTCTCCGGACTGCTCAAAAAAATCAGAGGTCCAAAAAAATCATTCCAGAAAAAACGAAAAGAAAAAATAATAACAGTTGCCAGAACCGGTTTGGATAAAGGAAGCATTATACGGGAAAAAATGGCAATTTCATGCGCCCCGTCTATTCTTGCAGATTCCAGCAGGGAGTCCGGTATGGTCATAAAAAACTGTTTAACCATAAATGTGCCAAACGCAGTAAAAACGCTTATCAGAATAAGAGCCAAGTGCGTGTCGTATAAACCCAGACTTCTGACAATAATAAACTGGGGAATAATGTAAACCTGTATCGGAATCATAATAGAAGCAATAAAGAGAAGAAAAACAAAATCCCGGCCTTTCCAGCGCAGTTTGGCAAAAGCATACCCTCCCATAGTAGCCGTCACAACCTGAATGGAAACAATTATGGTTGTCAATTTGAAGGAATTGGCTATATAAAGCGGGAAATGGACAGTATCCGTATTCAGGCTGCGAAAATTCTCAATTATGGGGTTGTTGGGGATGAGCGACATGGGAAAAGAAAAGATTTCCTCTTCTGTTTTGAAAGCAGATGAAACAATAACGACAATCGGACCAATAACCGCAAATGCCGTTAACAACAGAAGAACCCAGATAATGAACCTTTTCAGGAATTCGGTAGAACGATTCTTAGACAATTTCATAATTCACCCACTTTTTCTGTCCGCGGTACTGAATAATGGTAATACACAACACTATCAGCATCAAAATAAAAGCCTGAGCCGATGCATAGCCAAACTGAAAATGAGTAAAACCGCTTCTGTAAATTTCAAAGACCAAAACCGAAGTAGATCCTGCCGGGCCGCCGCCTTCAGGGCCGCCTGTCATAATATAAACCTGTTCATACACCTGAAACGACTTGATAACTGCCATAATAAGGCTGAAAAAAGTAACCGGTGTCAGCATGGGGAATGTAATAGACCAGAACTTGCGCCAGGCTCCACAACCGTCAATCTCCGCCGCTTCGTACAACGTTGGAGATATTGACTGCAGCCCGCTAATAAAAATAACCATGTAATAACCGAAATTCTGCCAGACAAAAACAAGCAAAATTGTAGGAAGAGCCGTCTTAATGTCAGCCAGCCAGCCCAGCGGCTTCAGATTAACACTTTTCAAGAACGCGTTTACCGGCCCCTGAGAGGGATGGAGCAGAAGCATAAACGCCAGAGAAATGGCTATGGAAGAAAGAACAACCGGCATAAAAAACAAACTGCGGAAAAAACGCCGCCCCCACAGACCTTCATCAAGAATCAAGGCGTACAACAGGCCCAGAAACAACTGAAGCGTTACTGCACCAATGACAAATACAACCGTAACCTTGAGAGAGTTCAGGAAAGTTGAACTGGTAAAGGCCCGAGTATAATTATCGAAACCAATAAATTTCAGCGTAAAACCGCCTGAATAGTTGGTAAACGACAGTACCGCCGAGGAAAGCATGGGTATAATCAGAAAAAGAATAAACCCAGCAAAGGATGGCAGCAAAAACAGCAGAACAACACCCGGGGGATCTTTGTCTAATCTCTTGACGCTTGGCATAAACATTCCTTATAAGAGCCGGGAGTTAAAACTCCCGGCCAAAAAATTCCTCAAATCAGACTTCAGTTTACTCAGTCGGTTGTGGCAATAATTTCCTCAAGCCCTTCCATCAGCCGGGCTTCCAACTGGGCATCGCTCCAGTCATTCGAAAGATACTCCTCCATAATGGAAGCAAGCAACGGATTGATTTTAGAACCGTATTTGTTAAAAAACGGTGCCTTGACAACACGAGGCTCTGTAAAAGCATCAATATCAGCCTGACTTGGAAGACTTGCTTCGAAGGCTTTCATAACTTTTGGAGTAATCATGGGAGTCAGAAATCCGTTATTCGCAACAACTTCCGCGCCTTCAGGACCGCCCATCCAGCTAATCAGGTCAAAAGCGGCTTTCTTCTTTTTGGAGCGGGAATACACATGGTTGAAAGTACAGGCACCATGAGTAGTATATTCAGGAAGGTCGCAGGGCAGACGGGTTACGCCCCAGTCGTTCCATCCAAATCCCTTGGTTAAATTTTCATCCCGTCCCTTAATCATAAAACCGGGGAACCACTCACCAATAAGCAGCATACCGGCATTTCCGTTGTAAAAGGCCTGGGAATAATGTGTCTTTGTAACTTTAAGTTCCAGCATTGGAATAATGGCTTTATTGGCTTCCAGACGTTTACGTCTCCGGAAATCTTCAATAACAGTTTCATTAATATCAATTTTGCCATCAGCTGTTATAAACTGGAGACCTTCCTGGTTGGCTGCTGGTGTTTGATAGTTACCCCAGATATACATAATGCCGCCGTAAGTTTCACCGTCACCAGTTGCCAGTTTATTGGCTACTTCTTCAAATTTGGCCCATGTCCACTCATTATTTTTAACGTACACATCCGGCGTGGGAACTCCGGCTTTTTCAAATACCTTTTTGTTGAAATAAGTATAGGCAGAAGCACCGCGGAAAGGAATTGCATAAACAACATCGTCAATACTGATCTGATCCATGTAAGATGCAATAGCATCAATATCGAATCCTGTTTCAGCAATTAAATCATTCAGAGGTGCCGCGTAACCGTTGGCAACATGCGGAAACATATCAACCGGACGTATCTGCATATACGCGTCCATGGAAACACCGGCAGCCAGAAGTGTTGCCATTTTAGTTATGTAATCTCCAGAAGCAATCTGGTTGACATTGACAACAACATTATCCTGGCTTTCATTATATGCTTTGACAATGTTCTGATATGTAGGATCTTCCCACATGTAGTATTCAATGGTAACGGGACCATCTGAACTCATTGACTCTTCAGAATCACCGCCGGCCCAGAGCATGGAAGCCAGAGAAACGAGTACAAGGCTGAAAACCAATCTTTTCATCAATAATCCTCCTTACATGAAAAAACGTTTCCATAAGCACAGCATAGTTGCGGCCTCAGCGGAACTCATTTTTTTAATACTCACTCAAGATATGACACTAAGGTTACTCATTTTTTAATCAGAAACTCATGTTTCAGTTCTTTTCTGGTTCAACTCCCTGAATTCAAGCGGCGTGAGCCCCACAATTCTCCGAAAGGTGGAAAAGAAAGAATTGTAATTCCTGTATCCGGACGCTTCGGCTATTTCTTTTACGGACAATTCTGTCTGCGCAAGTAAGTGCCGGCATTTGCTGATGCGGCGGTCCTGTATGGCCCGGGAAAGAGACTGTCCGGCCACCTGCCTGAACAGGGTACGGAGATAACTGGTGGATATTCCTATTTCAGACGCAATAGAATCAGGACACAAACTGGCATTACCCAAATCCCGGTCCATGATTAAACGCACCTGATCGACAATTACAAAAGCACGGCCATCTTTCTGTTCAGAACGGGTTGTCTGTACTGTTTGAACCGCTTCAAAAATACTTGTAAAACTTTTTCGGGCCGATTCCAGCGTCTCGGCATGAATAGCTTCTTCCAGAAAGGCTTCAACAACCATTCCTAACGAAGCGTCTGACTCTGAGAGAGGCAGCAAATCTCTGCGCAGCTCATAAGCCATGAACGCAGACGTTATATGAAAGTCTTCCGGACGGTGATTCCTCAAGTCCTCCAGAATGGCACCCAGAACTTCCTCAGCAGCTTCACTCTTCCCTGTATTCAATTTTTCAAGCATACGGCGGACCGACCTTATGGGAAGATCGTAGGGCTCTTCCGGGTCGTCCGCAATACAGCTGAACGCAATAGAACGACCAGTACCCAAATGAAAACAGTATCCAAGGGCAGTGCGGGCCTGACGCGCGCTTCGCGGTAATTCCGCTGTTGTATTGGCCTCATTACCAATACCCGCCGTTCTTCCCGAAGCCAAAAAAGGTTCCAGGACATCCGGCAGGTCCAGATCGTTTTTACCGAATATCAGATATTCCACATTGCCGGATGAATGCCCTTTAAAATCGTAAACAGAAACAGCCACAACTCTCCAGGGGCCCTCCTTGTCCAGAAGTTCCGGAATACGCAGAATCAATTCAGCTTTTTCCTCAGGCCGCAAGTTGTCTTCAAGATAATCCCTGAGCATTTCCCTGTAACGGCGTTCCTGTTCTTTTTCCAGGCGATGCCCCAGCAGACGAAGTGACTGAGATATCTCGGAATAAACCGAATTCTGTTCCGCCTGAAAGGAGGGCGAACCTGACATGTAGGGAATAAGGGCAAGAACTGGCCGATACAGTCCAAACGCCGCGCGGTATGTAACCGCCAAAGAAATACCCATCAATAACAAAATAAGAAAAAGAATATTTGTATAACGTGACTCTCCCATAATACTGCTGTATGCTAATGAACTCTCCAGAATCAGCCACCAGTCCAGATCCTCATTATGCAGCCAGCAAACTCCCGTAAGCCCGGAATCCGACTGGAGCGTCATGTGTCCCTGCCCGGAAAAAACGCCGGCCAAAGTTTCAAACTGCCGGCTCTCTCCTTTTCGGAACAATTCCTGTCCACTGCTGTCCAGAATAATAAAAGTTCCCAGATGTTCCAGACCGGCCAGAAAATCCTTCATCAGCTTCTCGGTGTTCACATTAACAATCAGGGTCCGGGTAAGAGGTCTGCCGGCTCCGGGAGATTCTCCGACAAGAAGAGACAGAACCTTTAAAGGATGATCCGGCATTCCCAAAACCAGGGGGACATAGCGGTAGGGTCCGAAAGCAGCTGATTCCCGGCTCAGTTTTTGTATTTCCGGATCAACCTCCGAGATTCCCTGAAGTCCATAACTGGTAGACAAATTAAACCCGGCCTGACCATTATAAAGATAAAGGGAATGCAGGCTCCAGCCTCTGGCAAAAGCTGTATCGAGCCGATCCAGCCCCTGAACCATATCGTAAAGAGGGGGCGTTTCCGGCATAAAAAGGCGCACAACCGCCGGATCTTCCTTCAGACTTCTGGCATAGGGTACAAGCCAGCTGTGAAATGCGGACATGGCCGCAGAAGCCTGAACCAGCCGGGAGGAATTCTCTTCCAGAGCATCTCTGCGGGACCAGTTCAGAAAAGCCGACCAAATCAATATAACCACCAGCACAACTGACACCAGAGCAACACCGGAAACCGGCAGAATAAGCTTGTTAATCAGATGTTTTCGAAGAACCGAACCTATAGAAGGGCTGCTTTTCATGGATCTATCATATTCTGGATACCGCCTGATGCACCAGACGGCGCTGGAAGGCTCAAGCCAGCGGCCCGGAGGAGTCCAGCAGGAGGTTGGACGAACAAGGGCGGGTCCGACCGCCGGTATAAATCAATCAACATTTACTGTTGCAAAAGAGCCCCCGCCTGCGTTATTCTTTCACATGGAAAAGCTGTTTCTCACCTACAATCAGATTCACCAAACTGTTACAGAGCTCTCCCGCCAGATTACAGAAGATTCTTTTGACTTTGACTACATGGTGGCCATAGGTACGGGAGGTTTTATACCGGCCCGAATGCTGAAAACCCATATCAACAAACCCATTCTGACCGTGGGCATGGCTTATTACGATCTGAACAACAATCCATCAGAAGCGCCGGTTGTTACCCAATGGCTGGACAAACCGGAACAGCAGATAAAAGGCCGCAAAATACTGCTGGTTGACGAGGTAGACGATACCCGCAGCACAATTGGTTTCTGTCTGGAGCTTTTACTGAAACATCAGCCCTCTGAAATAGCGGTTGCGGTACTCCATGACAAGAAAAAGCCCAAAAGCCGGGAAATTCCGCCTGAGATAAAACGCTATTACAGGGGTCTGCAGCTGGAAGACCGCTGGATCTGCTACCCCTGGGACGCTGAAGATATTCTGACTCAGGACCGGCTGGCCGGCATTTGATATTCTGTCAGCTGTTATAAAAAGAAAAATCCCGCCCCCTTTAAAAAGAGGACGGGACGAATTTGATAATAATTATTTTGCGGCGTTCTGACCGGCTATACGGCCGAATACAACCACATCTGTTACGGCATTTCCGCCAAGACGGTTTGTTCCGTGAATTCCCCCTGTTACCTCACCGGCAGCATAGAGACCAGGAATAATCTGTCCTGATTCATTCAGAACCTGAGCCTTCTCATTAATAACAAGACCGCCCATGGTATGGTGAACCGAAGGAATAACCCTCTGCATGTAGAAAGGCCCTTCCGCAATAGTTCTCAACTTGCCCCGGCGGTTAAACTCTTCATCCTTTCCATCTTTTACATACCCGTTATACTGTTCCACAGTCTTTTCCAGCTGAGCCGCGTCAACTCCAAAATGCTCTGCCAGATCTTTCAAAGTATCCGCGCTGTCAATTAAATCATCGCTTTTCATCAAGGCATACTCATCTTTGTGGAGAGCATTCATGTTTCCGGCAGATTCAATTTCCTGTCCCCAGACCAGGAACGCGTTGCTGTCTGTTTGTGCCAGAATTTCCTTGGAAATTAAATCCCGGCGGCCCATTTCTTCTACAAAGCGCCTGCCCTCGGCATTCACCAGAATGGCTCCGTAAAAACGGGAATTGGCCACATAAGAAATAATTCCGGTTACAGGATTACAGGTAGGATAAGTCTGAATATAGACCATCCCGGTCAAAGCGGCATCCACTTTCTCCGCCATGACAATTCCATCCCCTGTTGTAGAAGGAAGATCGGTGGTCATGTAACGCTCATCGTATTCGCTGTTATACTCTTTGCGCATCTCTACATTGGCGCCAAATCCTCCGGTCGCAAGAATAACAGCCCTGGAAGCATTAAAAGTTAAATCCTGCCCAGCGGCATTTACAGCCTTCACACCTGTTACGCGTCCGCCGTCGGTAATAAGTTCAACGGCTTTGGTTTCCAGCTTGATAACCACACCTGTTCCAAGCGCTCTTTCCCAAAGCTTTTTAATTAATTCAGTACCATGATTTCCCTTGGACACCAGAGCTCTGGGAACCGAATGTCCGCCGAACTGCTGAACACGGTCTTCCATAAAACGCACCCCAAGATCTTCAGTCAGCCACCTGGATGCCGGTAATGCACCCTGAGCAAAGACACGGACAAGTTTTTCATTTCCCTTGAAGTCGCCGCCTTTCAGGGTGTCTTTTACAAACAGTTCCACCGAATCTTCTATACCTTTGGCTTTCTGCTGACTGCTTCCGGGAACGTTCAGGCCGCCTCCGGAAACCAGAGTATTACCTCCCACACTGGGATTTTTTTCCAGAACTACAACTTTGGCTCCCGCGGCCTGAGCTTCTACCGCGGCAGACAGACCGGCTCCTCCGGCTCCGACAATAACCACATCATAGTTCTGTACCAACTGCTCTTCTTTATCAGACAGTACTACTTTCTTGTCCTCGGCAAAGATTTTATCGGTTCCGCCAGCCTGGCGCAAAGCATCCTTGAGAGCGGACACCAGGGCTTCACTGGTCATGGAAGCACCGGAAACAGCATCAATGTTGATGCTTTTCTCTTTGTTCACGGCATCAAGAATTTTTGTAATGACCATATCACTGATCATTTCAGTTTCATGGCTGGACACCAGGACCGCCTTGTCTATGTCGCCGTCTTTTACGGTAACCTCTACAACCAGATCCCCGCCTTTTCCTTTGGCTGTTCCGGTATAAACCCCATCGCTGTACTTGGCTTGCTGGCAGGACATCAAACCCAGTGCCAGAAAAAGCAGAACCAGAGGTACAATTATCTTTTTCATAGAACACCTCTCCTTTCAGGAAAATATAATATTTAGAAAAAACTATATTCCTGTATAATTTTCGGAGGCCATATTAGAGATATTTTTATCTTTTGTCAATGCGGCGCTGTGCTTCACGTTAAAGTTTGACCCTCCATAAAATAATTCTTAATTCCATACAGAGAAAGGAATAATTTAAATAAATAAATTTTGACAATAATAGTATTATATTTTAAAATACTGTTAGGTGCATCTTTGTTAATAAATCAAGGCTAACAAACTAAAGGAGACGCGTATGACTAAGTATTCATCATTTCGTCACTTTTTTAAAAACGGCGGATTTATTCTGGTTTGTTTAATCCTCATATCAGGATTAGTCACCACTGGGTGCCAAGAAAAATCCGGTAAAATCAGCTGGGATTATGAAGCGGATGTCGTTGTTGTAGGCGCCGGAGCCTCGGGCCTTATTGCGGCATTAAAAGCCGTCGATGACGGTGCGGACGTTTTGCTTGTTGAAACAAACTGGGACTGCGGCGGTCATGCGGCTGTCAGTGAAGGTCAATATCATTCCGGCGGCGGCACTGTTTCCCAAAAAAAATGGAAGATTGAGGATTCTGCGGATCTTTACTATTACGATCATACTCGCGGGGCCTCTCCCGACTCACGTTACAACGATACGTCATACGTACGCTCCGTTGCCAACAGCATGGCAAAATGCTATGAATTTATGATGAAAAACGGAGCAAAGGTAAAAAACATTGAACCAATGGTCCGTGCTTATTACAGGGATGGTAATGACGGTGATTCCTGTATGGACTGTGACAGCGTAGGCCGCCTGACTTACGTAGATGACAGTGAATGGGAAAATATTTATACAGGAACCAAGGCGGCCGGCATAGGAACCACCCGCCCCATTGAAAAAGCCGCCCGTGATAAAGGGGCCCGTTTTCTTATGAATTACCACATGAATGTTATTTTCAGGGAAGAACAGTTTTCAGGTAAGGTTCTGGGCGTTCAGGCAAGCTACACTCCCCACATAATGCCCGGAGAAAAAGAACCGCTAAAAAGTCTTTTCTCTGAAGGAAACATTGAAAGCACCAAAGAAATTGTGAATGTTAAAGCAAAAAAAGCTGTTATAATTGCAACCGGCGGTTCAATAGGCAGTCAGGAATTCCGTACAATGTTTGACCCTCGTCTTGGTCCTGAATTTGACGGATTGGCAGGCATGCCTTTTTCCAATCAGGATGCCTCCGGCGAATTCGCCGCCATGAAAATTGGAGCAAGCCTTGCCTGCCTGGCGGGCTATCGCAGCGACACCGGGTGGACCATATGTGCTCCGCGCCGTTTTGGCTGTCAGTACGGTTACGGGCGGGGGTTTACCGAAAAAAGCAAAATATGGAAACTTGTCAGAGCTTCGGGTATCCAGCCCGACTACAGCAGTCTGTGTATTGTAAATATGCTTGGGGCACGCTGCGGCAACGAAGACCAGTATGCCGCATCCCAGTTAACTTCAAGACGATTTGAATTTATAGAAAACGCTCTGAGCAGTGTATTTATCGACCCTGACGGCGATGGAAATGCCGAATGTTACGGCGGTCCGGTCTGGGCAATCTTTGATGAAGCCGCTGTAAAACGTAATGACTGGAAAATGGAGCAGGGTGTAGTTGACTATGAAAACGGTTACTGTTTTAAGGCGGATACAATAGAAGAGCTTGCTGAAAAGGTGGTCAATAAATATTACGAACACATTAAAATGGATCCTGCCATTTTGGCCGATACCATAAAACGCTACAACAGCTTTGTTGAAAAGGGTATAGATGAAGACTGGGGTAAAACTTCTCTGGATTATACCATAGAAGAAGGGCCCTTCTATGCAATGTGGGCAACACCAAGTCTTCACGATACGCTGGCCGGTATAAAAGTTAATGAAAGCATGCAGGTTATTGACGTGCAGGGCAACCTGATACCCAGTCTTTTTTGCTGCGGGGAATCAAGCGGAGGTATGCGGGTACACGGGTTGGGACGTGTTTTTACAAGCGGTTATATAGCAGGACGTTCTGCGGCCTCTGTTGACAACAAGGGATTTGCAACAGCCGATAATTCACTTGATCCTGCTTATGCCGGTGATGAAACAAATTACAAAACCAAAACCGACAAGGCTGAATACTATGCCATGCGTTACGGCAAGCTGGCACCCATGACACATTCTGAAAAAGAAGCGGAACTTGCCAAACTCGGGCTTGGCGGCAAAGGCTCTGCCCAGACAGAATCATCCGGCTCAAAAAAGAAAACAAAATCTGCCGACAATACATTTAACGGATTTTCCAACAAAGGAATGGGCGGCAGAATGGAAGTGACGATAACCGTCAAAAACGGTAAACTCACGGACATTGATGTTGTACATACGGAAAGCGCCGGTATAGGGCCGCAGGCACTTACCAAACTTGTACCCGAAGCAATAAAAAAACAGTCTGCAGCTGTGGATACCGTATCCGGCGCAACAATGACATCGGAGGCCTTCAAGGAAGCTCTGTCCAAAGCTATTAAAAAAGCCGGTTTATAATTTTATTCCGATTTTACAGGCTCCCCGTTGTTTGACGGGGAGCCTTTTTGCTGGTTTTAACTTTACTCTTTTCAAAGGCCCGCAGACTCTGTTCCCTCCGGGACGCTGATTACATTGCAGCTCAGGACCGGCCGGCCGGCATTTGAGATGCAACCTCCTCCGGGAGAGTGGGCGCGTTCAGGGACTCATGTACGCACTGAATGATATAGACCATTCCTGTCAGCTGCACCGGAATGACCAGGATGGAGACCAGAAAGTGAACCCACCGGGCCGTAACCAGAAAAATAACCGCAGAGGACAGTCCCGAAACAATCACCAGAAAAACCAGAAGGTACAGATAGTAGAGTTTCTTTTCCAGACGGAACAACGCTACTCCGGTTTTAATGGCCTTGCGCCCGTAAACGTCCCGGTTCAGAACAGGAAGATAGAATGCCGGAAAATATCGGACCATAAAAATCATTATCCCAATAAAAACAACAATTATGCCCAGCACCATAATTGTAACAAGATTCTCCTGGTTTCTCAGTAAAGACGACGGAACC
>PDWI01006397.1_pt1 | contig 14785 bp, 10 predicted proteins | sample 1430891 | NCBI WGS metagenome assembly PDWI01 (sample SAMN01162508, study PRJNA174530) | Oral metagenome, whole genome shotgun sequencing project. | biome: Marine environment; feature: Marine mammal; material: Swab sample of the gingival sulcus; isolation source: swab sample of gingival sulcus... | reverse complement strand
TGCGCTGTATTTCTTGGTAGCCACCGCCCGACCAGCCAAATGAACCGGTGTAGAGCACTTTTTTATTGCCAATCTTTTTCTTGGCGAGTTCTTCTAGTGCGTTCACCATGCCCGGGAAAAGATTGTTTTCATAGGTTGGCGCGGCGATGATAATCGCCTTACAGCGCATGCACATACTCATGACTTTGCCGATTGGCTCATGCGGCAAGTGCACTTCGTGGAAGGGCACGCCTTTTTTGTTCAATACTTTTTTAATGTGTTTAACTGCCTTTTCTGTGAGACCGTACATTGAGCCCCACAACAGCGCCACTTCGTCGAGTGGCGCATCGACTAAGAAGTTGGCAATTTTATCGTAATTATCAATGATGGCTGCGGGCGACTGGCGATAAATCGGCCCGTGACCCGGCGCAATTACATTGGGCTCTAATGATTGTGCTTTTTTAATCGCCATAATGGCGTTCTTATTAAATGTTACCAGGACATTTGAATAGTAGCGAATTTGCTCCTGCCAGAAAAATTCGCGATCTTCTTTCGAAAATTGATCGTCGAAATCCCTATCTTCGCAGGTACCGTACGAACCAAACATATCACAGGTAAAGAGCGTCTTTGTCGACGTTTCATAAGTAAACATCGTATCCGGCCAGTGCACGTTGGGCTGCTGAATAAACTGCAATTCTTTGCCGCCACCCAAATCGAGCGTTTGACCATTCTTAATGACGTTGACATTCGTCGTATAGCCAAAGAAGTTATCCAGCAGGCGGGCCGCCATCTTTGTGCAATAAATCTGTACATCCGGCTTCAAGCTTCTAATTTCTTCAATCCAACCGGAGTGATCGGGTTCCATATGATTGATGACTATGCAGTCCACATCACCAATTTTTACGCCCAGCTGATCGAGTAAATCGTAGAGGTGTTCCGGCGCACCGTCCCAACCGCATACCCCATCTATTAAGGCCAGTTTTTCACCCTTAACTAAGAACGAATTAAGCGTGACGCCATGAGGAATTTCCCACATTTCTTCAAACAACATATCGTGTACATTCATCGTCAACTTGTAAATATCATCAGTCACTAAAATCGGTTTCATTATCTCTCCTAACATTCTAATCATTGCATACGGCTCATTCACAGCAGCGCCCAAACGCGCCCGTTTTCAATCAAATCAAATTCATTATAACACGCCACTCATAATAAATAAACCCAAGATTTTATGCCGTTACCGCTTTGTTTTTTTATCTTTTTTACTAAATGCTTCAATTCACTAAGCGATTTATCGCCAAAGATACTGCCAAATTAAGCACTAATAACAACGGTATTAAAAGCAATAATGTGGCATAGCTATAATAAATGGTGACATACGAACCGATGAGCGGCGATACCATCCACCCCAAGCTGCCAATCATGCCCTGCATGCCAAATAGTCGGCCGCGTACCGTCGGCGATGTCATCTCGGTAGTACAAGAAACCATCAATGGTTCGATGCCCCCCAGCACCAAGAACAAGGCAATGTAGACGACGATAAAATACATTAGCGTATGGCGCTGCACCAACAATATGCCGACGACTAATGCGATGGCCAATAAAACTACAATAATCTTGGACTTTCTAAACTTATCGCCCAGCCTAGTAATGGTCAACGACGATAGCGCAGTCGCAGAGCTCACCCCAAAATTGATAAAGCCGGTGATAACTTCGGCGTTTTCGGTGCCGTTAACCGATTCGATAAACAACGGCATATAAGGACTAAACATCGTACGCACACAACGCTGTAAAAATAACATAAACAAAAACAGGACAATCGTCGGCGTCAACACTTTGACGCGGCCAGACTTTTGCTGTCGCTGCTCTACTTTGCCATAGGTAGCCTTATCTTCTTTGAGAAACAGGGTAACAATAATTGCACCGATTAACATCAAGACGCCGCCGAGATAAAAACTAATGCGATAGCCGGCGTACTTGGCGATGATGCCGCCAATTGCCGGGCCAATCGAAAAGCCTATAAACGTCGACGACGAAATGACGCCAATTGCATAAGACAGCCGCTGTTTGGGCGTATTGGCGGCGACAAAAGTCGAAGCCGCCGTAACCGTACCGGTAAATAGCCCTTGCCCAACGCGCAATGCCAATAGTGCGTATACGCTGTTGACCATACCCATGCCGGCAATGATCAATGCAGCCGTAAACATGGCACGTAAAATCATCAACTTTCTGCCAAAGCGGTCGGAAAGCGCACCCCAAATTGGCGCCATAATCGCCATTGAAACGGCCGGCGCCATACTTAAAATACCGGTAAAAAGCTTGACGTCAGTCGCTGCCGTCACCCCCAACTGCCTGATGTAAAAGGGGATAAAGGGCACGCCAAAGCCAAAGCTAATTAGCGATATAACCTGCGTAAACCACAGAATATAAAGATTTTTTTGCCAAGTTTTCATTATAACTTTTCGACTCGCTCCAATTCACACCAACGCGCCAGCAAGGCGCGACTGGACATATAACGCTCTAATTCTTTAATGCCGTAATCGGTACGACATATACGCCATCTTCTCTTAGATAAGCCGCTCGACAAATGCCGCAAACGACGCACAATCCTCTAGGCGGCCTGCCACCACTGTTTTTTATTTTATCACTTATTTTCAAAAGTGATTTAGCTGCGCTATCTATTTGATTTGCGCCAAGTTTAATTTCTATTGCAACCCAGTCGCCATTTTGTAGTTCGACAACGGCATCGATTTCATCATCTTGATAATCTTGATAATGAAAGACGTTGGCATTAAACGATTCAGCATAAATGCGCACATCTCTAACGCATAACGATTCAAATAAAAAGCTCAATGTATTTAAGTCGTTAATTAACATCTCTTCAGACGTATTCAACAGTGCACAAGCTAGCGATGGATCAACAAAATGACGTTTTTCAGCTTTTTTAATTCTAGCCGACGACCTGATATTTGGGGCGAACGCCGGTTGGTTATCGACGACAAATAGCCTCTCAAATAGCGCTAAGTAAGTAGAGAGTGTATCATTGTCTACATCGATTTCGTCAATGCTTTTTATATCTTTTTTTAAAGTGTTGATCGACGCCGTCGTACTAACATTGCGCGCCAAAGAGCGCAATAATAAATTCATTTTTTTGGTATTTCTATTAATGCCCTCAAGGCGATAAATATCGTGATTGATTAAGGCGTTTATATAAGATTTAGAAATAGTTAAATATTCCGTTTTTTTCACATCTAAACTGCCCGGCCAGCCACCCCTAATGATTAATTGAACAATGTCCGATAGGTTTGCTTGACTGGTGCTAGCATTTTGGTATTCCCCACTACAAATATCTCTTAATGACACTTTGCCAGATGAATCTTTTGATTCAAAAAGTGACATCGGACGCATTTTTAGTATCGCAATCCGTCCCGCACCACTGTGCAACACACCTTTTTGTGTAGGCGTTGCCGACCCCGTTAATATATATTGCCCCTTTTGTCTACTTTTATCGACTTCAAATCTAACGGCATCCCATAATTCTGGTACTTCTTGCCATTCATCTAACAATCTTGGCTTATCGCCAAAAAGTACTAAATTAGGATCTAATTGCGCCAATGATTTATTTTGAAAATTGCCTGTGGGATCTCCTAGATAAACCGTGCTTTTGCTGTGAAAATTTGCAGTCCAAGTCTTGCCACACCACTTTGGCCCCTCAATACAAACGGCACCAAAAGTGGCCAAGTACGACTGAACTAAACTGTCTATAATTCGCGGTAAATATTTTTTATTATCCATAACGACCTCCTTACGCTCATTATATGACAAATCGGTCGTTTTTGCAAATCTCATTCGGTCATTTTCACTGATTTCATTCGGTTGTTTTTGCAAATCTCATTCGGTTGTTTTTGCGAATTTCATTCGGTTATTTTTTGAAAGTGGTAAATTTCATCGGCCAACCTACCGAAATCTTTGACATTTAATTGCTCGGCGCGATCGCTCGGATTGACGGCGGCGCGCTGACAAATGGCCCTAATGTCGTCCTTGTCAATTTTCAAGTTGGAGCTGAGCGCATTGAGCAATGTCTTGCGGCGCTGTGCAAAGGCCGCTTTTACCGTTTTAAAAAATACGGCATTGGACTTCAGTTGTATGCGCGGCTGTTCTAAAACTGTCAGCTTAATCACCGCCGAATCGACCTTGGGCTGCGGCACAAAGACGCCCTTGGGCACGATAAAGAGAATTTGTGGCGCGGCGTAAAACTGCGCGCTAACCGACAATGAACCATAGGCCTTAGTGCGCGGTACGGCATTGATGCGATCGGCCACTTCGCGCTGAATCATCACGACGATGTCGGAAACGGCCACGCCGGTCTCTAAAAAGTTCATTATAATCGGCGTCGTAATATAATAGGGCAGGTTGGCGACCACTTTAACGCGCTGGCAATCGGCAAATTTTTCGGCAATTAAGGCGTTTAAATCGAGCTTTAAAACGTCCTCTTTAACCAGTTCAAAGTGCGGCGCCGTACTGAAATGTTCTTCCAAAATTGGCCAGAGCGCCTTATCTATTTCAACCGATACCACTTTTTTAGCCCTGTCCAGCAATTTTTCGGTGAGTGATCCAATGCCCGGCCCAATCTCTAAGACGCCGTCTTCGGGCCCGATGTCGGCGCCATCGGCAATTTTAGTGACGACGTTGTCATCCGTCAAAAAATTTTGTCCCAGGCTCTTCGAAAAGTTGACGCCGTGCATTTCCATAATTTGTTTAATATACTTTATTGAAGTGAGTTGACTCATTGTCTATACTCCTATTTTTCAGTTAGTAGTTAGTTGAGCTCGAATCAATTGCAAACCTAAATTTCCACTATTTCTGCCACTGTATTATATCATAGTTTGCGCCAGATTGTTCACAGCACTGCACAAAATCCTGCGCCAGCGCAAATAACTTGTGATAAAGAATGCGAAAGAGGGTATAAAAAATTGAGAAAACGCTATGAGTTGGACAGGAGCGCTCACAATGATAAGACAAATAGATGGATTGATTGAACGCTATTGGCGGGAAATCGTAGCGATTAGGCGCGATATTCACGCCCACCCAGAACTGAGTTATAAAGAGGCGCGCACGAGTAAGTTAATTGCCGACGAATTGCGCAAACTGGGACTTGAGCCGCGCGAAAACGTCGGCGGTTACGGCGTAACTGCGACAATTGACGGCTACGCTGCGGGCAAGGTCATCTTGCTGCGCGCCGACATAGATGCTTTGCCAATTATCGAACAGACCAATTTGCCCTTTAAATCGCAAAACGCCGGCGTAATGCACGCCTGTGGCCACGACGTTCACACCGCCACACTTTTAGGTGTGGCCAAAATATTAATACAGCTAAGAGATTTTTTTAAGGGAACTGTAAAACTTTGCTTTCAGCCAGCTGAAGAGGGCAATCCAACGGGTGGCGCCCAATATATGATCGACGACGGCGTACTGGAAAACCCCAAAGTAGATGCCGCCATGGCCCTACACGTGTGGAACGATATACCAGTTGGTAAAGTATCACTTAAACCCGGTGTAATGATGGCGCAATCAAATCGCTTTTACATAAAGATTCGCGGTAAGGCAGCGCACGGTTCGGCGCCGCAAGAGGGAATTGACGCAATTACCTGCGCCGGTCAGATTATAACCAGTTTACAAACTGTCGTCAGCCGAAACGTCGGCCCACTCGATAGCGCCGTCGTCACCATATCTAAGATCAATGGCGGCATTCGCTATAATGTACTGCCAGAAAAAGTAGATATGGAGGGCACTGTGCGCATTTTTGACGATAAACTAGACGACTACGTACCGCGCCGCATTGAGGAAATCTGCGCCGGCATCGGCCAGGCCTTTCAATGCGATGTCGCCGTCGAATACGTTAAGGGATACCAAACAACCGATAACGACTCGGCATTGACAGCGCTTATGACGGCGGCGTTTAAAGCGGCTCTGGGCGACGATAACGTGATCGTCGCAGACAAGCCGGCGGCCGCCGGCGAAGACTTTTCCGCCTTTTGCAAACGCGTCCCTTCGGTTTTCTTTTGGGCGGGAATGGATTCTGACAAGAACGTCGGTGCGAATCATTTGCACAGCCCCTATTTAAACGTCGACGAAGATGTCATGAAGGCCGGCATAAAGTGCTTTGTTGGCGGCGCGATGGCATTTTTAAATGAAAGTTAAAACTAAAAAAAATGTAACTATTCAGTCAAAATGCGTAACACTTTGTCATCTCGATGTTACCGGAATTATCCGGACGCGAACTTGTGAGTGGTGTCTACGAAGTAAACATAAACATAAGTGGAGATCTCACATCTAATAACCGAGATTTCTCGATTTCGCACTTCGTGCTACACTCGAAATGACAACTTGACTGAATAGTTACAAAAAAATATCCCCAATATATATTGAGGATTGAAGAAGACCTTCAAATGTTTGATAAAAGGTTTAGGTTAGGGTTAGACTTATAAAGTCCGTGCTCATGAGAGCAATATAAAAACCCTACACCGATTGGCGCAGGGATCTTACCATAATAAAACACAGCATTAAATGCTTTATATAAGACACTGCCTTCCCACCGAAGGTGTACAATACAAATCAGGCAGGTCTCCTGGCTTAAGTGGTCATCCGCCGCCCACCTTCCCGCATTCGCAGTGGCACTGGGCTTTGTCACACTTCACAGTAGCGGGGGCTGCTGAGGCTCGTCCTCATTCCCTATTATCCCTCGAACGCATCAAAGGCACCGTGATTGTCATGTTATAAAATTTATAAAGACATGATAACATATTTTAGTCAATATGTAAAGGGCGATACGCTAATTTATATCAACGGATTAGTCAAACTTTAATTTGCCAAGCTCTTTGCCAAATAAATCACCTAGCGTATTGCCGCCCGCTGAAGCGTCGCTTTCTTCTTCAATTTGCGCTTCGATTTCAAAGAAATAATCCAATTCTACTCTGCGGCGGCGCTTGTCAATCGCCACGACGACGACGCTGTGATCGATGCCCTCGTCGATGACTTCCTGCGGCACTTGCTTTTTAAAGAGTGAACCCTGGACGCCTTCTATTAGTTCATAAAAATAGAAGTTTTGGTTTTGCCCTTCCGGTTTTAGTTCAAATACATCGCCGACTTCCAGATTGGCGTCGATGTCTTGCCACGGGTCTTGCTTGGTTTCTTTATAGCTGAGAATCAACTGATCTTTTTCTTTGTTGAGTTCTCTGATGATCAAATTCAGGGTCGCGCCCTTTTCGATGATGTCTTGCGGCTTGACGCTGCGGCTGTAGCTGACTTCTGAATTCGGAATAAAGCCGCGTACGCCCTCTACGTCGACGACCACGCCGCCCTTGTTAAAGGCCTTTTGCACGCCCTCGACCTTATCGCCGACAGCGTGCGCTGCGTAAAACGCGTCTGCACTTTCCCTTCTAATCTTCTCGGCAATCGGCATTCTCGTAAAGACGTAGCCGCGATTGTCGCTCTTTTCGATGGCCAACAGTGTCTTTTCACCAAGATGAGCTTCTGGATCCTCTAAATAATTGTGCTGATAAAGCGAGAACGGCAAATAGCCCTGAATGCCCGACACGTCGACGCGATAGCCGCCCTTGGCGATCGACTTTAAAATGCCTTCCACATAAGTGCCCTTTTCTTCGGCTTCCTTTAAGAGTGCTTCGCCGTATTGACGCTGTGCCTTTTTCTCCGACAATATCACTTGACCTTCACCATTAAAGCCGATGACGACGAGCTGTACTTTGTCGTCTTTCTGATATTCGGCAAGCGCCTTAACCAGTTCATCATCGTAAATTACGCCGTCCTGCGCATAGCTGATGTCGGCGATGACGTGATCTTCGCCGGTTTGAATCACGCTGCCCTCAACTAAATCGCCGCGCTTTAAGTTTTGCGTAGACGCATCAATTTGATCCATAAAATCTTGCATTGTTTCCACTGTTAACCTCCACTTTAATCCGCTCTATTTCGTCCTTTCAAAATAGAGTCCCTTGAACATCTTTTCTATATCACTGAAGCCCGCGTGCAACGCGCCGGCTACTTCACGTATTTCGTCTTGAGCGTGCGATTCCTTGCGCAACGTAATAAAGTGCGCCATCGCAAAGGCGTTGCCAAAGAAGTCCATGCGCCGCATATTGCAATTGATAACGGCATATGGAGCGAGCGCTTTTAGCCCGCTGTCGTAAATCGCCTCGTAGACGTCAATCGACTTTTTATAAACGCCTTCAATGGCGCTGCGCAGTTCGGCGACCAAGCCGTCATCATCTTCCTCGTTGAGCTCTGGTGGCAGCAACATGCCATAGCGCACGTCGGGCATTTTAGTGCGCATGTCGAAGGCGCGATGGCGCAGCGCCTGGTGGTGCGCCGCCTCCGACATCAATATTTCGACACGCTTGCCAATGGCCCTAAATTCGTTGGGCAATTCGTCAAAGCGATTCATTAACGACAAATCGCCCGCCCTTTCAATTAGGCCGACGTCGCCCTCTATGTCAGGCGACACGTTGACGACCGGGCGATCGTATACCCGATAGGGCTCGACAACTGCTTCGCGTTCAAAATAAGCCCTTACAAAGCTCTTTTGATAGGGTGTGGCGTCGACGTGGCGCACCATGCCAACCGATACCTTTTCGGCCTCGGCCTTCATCTGTGCGGCGACGTCGACGATTTCGGCGTTTAGACCCTCGTAAGCAAACAGTTCGGAAAGCGCATTACAAAACGCCCTCAAGTTGGACTGCATGCCCATATTCGCCAGCGTCGACAGCGGCAAGACGTTGCGCGCATTCTCAAACGCTTTTATTTTAATGTCGTTTGGTTTCATCTCTGGATAGCGCTTTTTAAAGAGCGCCTCAAACTGCGCATCTATTTTTTGATAGACCGCAAAGGCGTAATCGCAAAATTCTGTATACTGCGCTTTAAGCTGCGGATAAGCGTCGAATTCCGCAGGCGTGTAATAGGTCTTAGGTGGGTTGTAGCGCAAGCTGTACTCGATATAGCTCATGTACTTGTTGGCCTGTACCGTCTCGATGATTTCGGTAAACCAGCGCGATTTATTTTCGATGCACATTTGCAAAGTGTCGAGCTCTTTGATGGACGAGTGCCCGTAGTTAACGCCCCATTTTTCCATAAAGCCATTGGCGACGACGACGGACTGTTTGAATAAGTCGTAGTAATTCTCCTTTGGCAAATTGAGCATATCGCCCTCGACCATTTGAATGAGGTCTTCGCGAAAGCCCTCTTTTTGGCGCGACACTTTACTCATTAACATGGCGCCGAGTACGCCGGGAACTAGTGGGATAAAGACGTCTTTATCTTGATTTGTCATTAAATTTTCGTATGCCATACGGCCTCCGTGTTTTTTGTTCTTTTAGTAACTACTCAATCAAAAGATGCTACATTGTGGTATCTCGATCGCTTGCACTTTTGTCATGTTGAGACATCACGGGGTTCAAAAACGAGATCTCTCCATTTCGCTACGCTACAGTCGAGATGACACTCTGCGATATAGCGCAACCGAATAGATATGTTTTTACACTTATTAGTTTACAGCAATAAGCCCCGCCAAACAAGTAAAAATTACTTATTTTAGGCCGCTTTCGGCGATTATTCTAGGTTTAATTGTCGAACGGCTGCGGCCAAACGTGACAATGCTTCTGTTAACATGGCGCGCGGACAGGCGATATTCAAGCGCATAAAGCCGTCGCCATTGTCGCCAAACCAATAGCCGCCATCGAGAGCTAGTCCGGCACCGTTGACGAATAAGTCGTCCAATTCCTTACGTTTTAATCCCAGCGCGCTACAATCGAGCCACATCAAATAGGTGCCCTGCGTTTCCAGTGGCACAATTTGCGGTATCTGCTGAGCCAAATAATCGCCGACGTAATCGATATTCTGCTTTAAGTAAGCGAGCATCTGGTCTAAATAATCGCCACCTTTTCGATAGACGAGCGGCGTAACTTCGCGGCTAAACGCATTTGATTCATTTAAGGCCAGCGCCATCAATGCATCGCGATACTTCTGCATTTTTGCGCCATCTTCTATTATGCAGTAGGCGCTGTGCAAACCGGCGATGTTAAACGTCTTACTGGGCGCCGTGCAGACGATGATCGCGGGGTCGTTTAAATACGCTAAAGAATAGTGTTTATGCGGTTTGTAGACCAAATCAAAGTGAATTTCATCTGATATTAACAGTACGCCATTAGCCTTACATATGTCGACCACGCGTTTGAGCTCCTCTTTCGTCCAGACCCTGCCGACCGGATTGTGCGGACTGCACAAGAACATCATGCTGCACTGCGGATTTGCAGCGCGCGCTGCGAGGTCATCAAAATCCATCTCGTAGTGTTCGCCATTTTTGATCAGCCTATTGTCGCTGACGACGCGGCCATTTCTCTCAATCGTCTTCTTAAACTGATAATAGACCGGACTTTGAATGATGATTTCATCGCCCGGCACGGTAAATAGGCGCACCATCATCGCCAATAAAAAGACAACGCTGGCGCCGTATTCGATATTCGACTCGGCTACAGTGACGCCGTGCCTGTCTTTAAGCCAATCCACAATGGCTTGATAGTAATCATCTGTGCACTTGGTATAGCCAAAGATACCGTGTTCGGCGCGCTTTGTCAAACCATCAATCATAAATTGCGGCGCGCGAAACTCCATGTCGGCCACCCAAAATGGCAATAAATCGGCGCGGCCAAAGAGCGCCTCTAAAGATTCGTATTTTGAGGCGTGGGTATTGCTGCGATCAACTATTTCGTCGAAGTTGTACATACGATTTTATCCTTTCCGCCCATATACGACTGCAATGGCTTTGGTATATTTATCGAACCGTCTGCGTTGAGATTGTTTTCCAAAAAGGCAATCAACATGCGCGGCGGCGCGACGACGGTGTTGTTTAGCGTATGGGCAAATACTTTTTTGTTGTCTTCCGTTCTAAAGCGAATGCCGAGGCGTCTGGCCTGTGCGTCGCTCAAATTTGAACAGCTGCCCACTTCAAAGTACTTTTGTTGGCGCGGCGACCAGGCTTCGACGTCGATGCTCTTGACTTTTAAATCGGCCAAGTCGCCCGAGCAGCACTCCAATTTGCGCACCGGAATATCGAGCGTTCTAAAGAATTCGACAGTGGCGTTGAGCATGACGTCAAACCACTTAAAGCTATCTTCTGGCTTACAGACGACGATCATCTCTTGTTTTTCGAACTGGTGTATGCGATAGACGCCGCGCTCTTCAATGCCGTGTGCGCCCTTTTCCTTTCTAAAGCAGGGCGAATAGCTGGTCAGCGCCTGTGGCAGCTCCGCTTCGTCCATTAGCGTATCGATAAATTTACCGATCATGGAGTGCTCGCTAGTGCCGATTAAGTAGAGGTCTTCGCCCTCGATTTTATACATCATGCCATCCATTTCGGCAAAGCTCATCACGCCGGAAACGACCTCAGAGCGAATCATAAAGGGCGGAATATAGTATTCGAACCCCTTATCGATCATAAAGTCGCGCGCATAGCTGAGCACGGCAGAATGAAGCCTGGCGACGTCGCCCTTGAGGTAGTAAAAGCCATTGCCACTGGTCTTTCTGGCGCTGTCTAAATCGACGCCGGCCAAGCGCTCCATGATTTCAATGTGGTAGGGCACTTCAAAATCGGGCACGCGCGGCTCGCCAATTCTCTCCACTTCGACGTTTTCACTGTCGTCTTTACCGAGTGGTACGCTGTCGTCGATAATGTTGGGAATGCGCATCATTTTTTCTTTTAATTCCGCTGCCAAATTGACCTCGTCCTCTTCCAAAGCGGCTAGTTCCTCGGCCATTCGGACGACGTCGGCCTTGACCTGTTCGGCCTCTGCGCGCTTACCGGCCTTCATCAAACTGCCAACTTCCTTACTTTTGCTGTTTCTAAAGGCGCGCAAGTCACCTGCTTTTGTCGTCGCCGCGCGCAACTGTTCGTCTAAGGCGATAACTTCGTCGACCAGTGGCAACTTTTCCTCTTGAAATTTTTTCTTTAAATTTTCCCGAACGACATCTGGATTGAATCTGACAAATTTAATATCTAACATACATACCTCCTATCGCACCCAGAACACGCGTAGCGGTGAACACAACCATGTCAACTCGGGAACATCTCGATTAAAACAAAAAACCACCCCATAAAGGGACGGTTCTGACCGCGTTGCCACCCAATTTGATCGACCAAGTTCAATCCGCTTGCACATGCTGTAAAGGGCATACCCTTTGGCTTTCGCCAATTGCTCGCAAAGTAGAAACAAAACGCCTATTATCGGTTTTCAGCGCACACCGACTCTCTAAAAACAGGAAGATTTGCCGTCTTTGGTCACTGCAAAGTTATTGTTAATATTATACCGCATTTTTAAAAGATTGCAAGTAAAAACATACGTTAGCGTGTAAAATACAGTAGCGAGAGAATGTCACAAAATTAACAGTGTGGCGCCAGTGCTTAAAATGCACTGGCGCCACACTACACTCTAAAAGCTCGGCACAATGGCCCCTTGATAGCGTTCAATTATAAAGTCTTTTACCTTTTCCGTCTGTAGCGCTTCGACCAAGGCCTTTATTTTTTCGCCGTCTTTATTTTCGTCTGTCACTGTAATAATATTTACATACGGCGAGTCGCTTTGTTCCATTATCAAACTGTCTTGCACGGGATTAAAACCGGCATCTAAAGCGTAATTTGAATTGATAACGGAAAGCGCCACATCGTCTAAAGTTCTCGGCAGTTGCGCTGCGTCGATCGCCAAAAATTTGAGATTGAGCGGATTTTCTACTATATCTAGCTCTGTAGCTTCTAATCCGGCGTCATCGCTAAGTTTAATGAGTCCGTGCTTTTGCAGTAATAACAGCGCCCGCCCACCATTTGTCGCATCGTTGGGAATGGCTACTTCTGCGCCGTCGGCTAAATCGTCAATCGATTTAATTTTCTTTGAATAAGCGCCCATCGGCTCGACGTGAACACCACCCGCATTGACCAGTTTTAAATTGTGTTCTTTGGCAAAACTGTCCATGTAGGGAACGTGTTGAAAGAAATTGGCGTCGAGTGCGCCCTCGTCCAACGCTAAATTTGGCGTGACGTAGTCGGTGAACTCGATTATTTCAAGTGCGTAACCGCTCGCCTTTAAGTCCTCTTTAATAAATTCGAGAATTTCTGCATGAGGTAGTGGCGTCGCGCCGACGACAATTTTTTCTAATTCTGCTTCAGCCTCCGAATTCGCCGCCGTTTGCCCACTGCCATCGGCATTGCCATTTTTATCAGCTGTACTAGAACAGGCCGCAAAACTCAATAATACTACAATCAATATCGATATTAACAAATTTTTCTTCACTTTGTACTCCTTTCAGTTACTAGACGTTAACCACCTGACATCTGCTGCGCGACATACCCCTGCTACCTGACGCGCTTGGCGATAAAATTGCCAGCGCTCTGTATCATTTGCACGAGCGCAATGAGCACTATTATCGTATAGAGCATGACATCTTCTCGATTTCTTATGTAGCCATACCTTATCGCCAAATCACCTAGACCACCTCCTCCAATGACACCGGCCATTGCACTGTAACCGATGATATTTATAATAGTTACCGTTATATTCAAAATCATCGACGACAATGATTCCGGCAACAAAACGTGCACGATTATCTGCCAATTGCTCGCCCCCATCGACTGCGCCGCCTCGACGACGCCGGCATCTACTTCCAGTAACGTCGTTTCGGCAATTCGCGCAAAGAACGGAACGGAAGCTATAATCAACGGAACAATTGTCGCCTTAGTTCCAATTGACGTTCCAATCAACAACCTTGTGAAGCCCATCAAAAATATGAGTAGAATTAAAAACGGTATAGAGCGCATCATGTTGACGATATACGAGATGACCGCATAGGCTCTCTTGTTTTCCAAAATGCCGCCGCTTGCAGTACAAACCAGTATAATGCCGATCGGCAAACCTATTAAGACGGCAAAGACCGTCGTAATCGACACCATGTGCAGCGTTTCTACAGTGGCCTTTAATAGCTGTTCAAATAATTTATCCATTGATTACCTCCACTTTTACATCGTTTTCTTCAAACATCGCAATTGCCCTATTAAATTTTTCGTCGTCGCAATTGACGCCAACCACTAATCTGCCCAAAGCGGCCTCTTGAATTTGTTCTATTTTGCCGTATATAATGTTAAAGTCTATATCCAGCGTTCTAATTATCTTTGATAAAATGGGTTTTCCCGACGGCTCGCCGACAAATACCAACTTTAACAGCCTTTCATCACTGACGATTTCAGCGGCGTGCACGTCCTCTAAAAAATGTTCTATCCTCTCATTGGAATTCGCCGAAAAAATATCTAAAACCGCGCCTTCTTCAATGACTACGCCGCCATCTAAGATGGCAACCCTGTTACAAATTGCCTTAATCACATTCATCTCGTGCGTAATGACTACTATGGTGATATTTAGCTCTCTGTTTATCTTTTTCAATAAATCCAATATTTGCCGCGTCGTCTTCGGGTCTAATGCCGACGTCGCCTCGTCACATAGTAAAATATCCGGCGAATTGGCAAGCGCCCTAGCAATGCCCACTCTTTGCTTTTGCCCGCCGCTGAGCTCATCCGGATAGGCCGCCGCCTTATCGCCGAGTTCTACGAGATCCAACAGCTCGCGCACTCTGCTGTCGACGGTCGCCTTGGCGACGCGATCAATTCGCAGTGCAAATGCAATATTGTCAAAGACCGTCTTGGACTTTAGTAAGTTAAAGTTTTGAAATATCATCCCTATTTTCTTTCGAACTGTTC
>PDWI01006396.1_pt1 | contig 14785 bp, 9 predicted proteins | sample 1430891 | NCBI WGS metagenome assembly PDWI01 (sample SAMN01162508, study PRJNA174530) | Oral metagenome, whole genome shotgun sequencing project. | biome: Marine environment; feature: Marine mammal; material: Swab sample of the gingival sulcus; isolation source: swab sample of gingival sulcus... | reverse complement strand
CAAATAAGGGCTTTCAACATAGACATCAAAGTCTTCGTCATATGCACCCTGATCAGCTCCTGCTTCAAAATTTAGTTTTCCTGAATAGTAGTCAAAATCCCCTAGGTCTGACTGAGAAAGCGACACCGCATATATTCCCCAAGCCAAAATTAAAGCACCTAGAACCATTGAAATCCCTTTTGGTAAAGACATCAGCAACCTCCTTATTAGTACGCTATTATTCTTCCGCTTTTTTTAGAAACTTTTTATGTGTAATATCTATTCCAAAGGCTCCTAAAGGTGCTGTTATTAAAATAGACACCACAGCTGTTGTTAGAACAATATTACCACATCCCAAACCCATACTCAATGGTATCGAACCTATTGCTGCTTGAACTGTTGCCTTAGGTGAATAGGAAATCATACAAAATATTCTTTCTTTGATATTTAAGTTCGACTTTATCAAACAAACAAAAACACCTATCATTCTAAAGACAACAACTATCAATATAAGAATCACTACTTTTAAACCTGCATCCATTGCATACGTTATATTTAAAGCCGCACCAACTAGAGAAAATAATAAAATTTCTGCACCAACCCAAAGTTCTGAAAATTTGCTAGATAAATTTAAGGCAATATCTCCCGAAAACTTTTTAACCGCGATTCCCGTACTCATTATTGCTAAAAGCCCAGAAAAGGCAATATATTTAGAAATATAAACTTCTAAGTGTAATAATAAAAATGCCGAACTTAATACAATCAAGATTTTTAACGCATCTTTCACCGCAATTTTTTTAAATAATAAGCTTAATAGATAGCCAACTGCTAAACCTATAACAACGCCTGTAATTACTGCCACAGGGACTTCTAAAAACCTGGAGTATGAAAAACTTTCGCCCTTAGCTAAACCTAAAAAAGATGTAAATAGGACAATAACATATATATCATCTACGGAAGCAGATGCCATAATCATTTGCGGAATGCTCTGCTTGGTGCCATAACCCTTATCCATCAACTCAATCATTTTTGGCACGACAACCGCTGGTGAAACCGCCGCTACAACGGCTCCCATAATAGCAGCATCAAGTAAACTAATGCCAAGTATCTTTGGTGCTATTAAAACCATCGCCGTGATTTCAATAGTAGCCGGAATAAAACACATTAAAATGGCAGGTAAACCAACCTTTTTTAAATCTTTTAAATCAAGAGCAAGCCCAGCCCTAGTAAGTATAATAACTAAGGCTATCTTTCTTAATTCTGCCGAAATATTTAAAATTTTATCATCAAGCATATTTAATACACTTGGTCCCAGTATTATTCCAGCTATTAAAATCCCTACTAACGTAGGGATTTTTAATAGTTTACTTATTTTACTAAATACTATTGATAGCAAGAATAATAAAGCTAAACTTGTAAGCATTTGGTTTAGTCCTCTGCCACTACACTTTCTTCATATACTCTAGACTGTCCTCCTGTTTTTGTATATGCAGCAACTATTTTTATTTTGTAGCTAAGCCCCTCACTAAATGCCGGCTCATTATTAGCTGGATTAATACTAACAATTTCAAATTGACTCACATATTTTGAAGATTCTCCATCTAGTTTCTTTACTTTATAAACTTCATCCTGTTCCATCCACTTATCATCATCGGCCTCATCAAAAATAAATATATTTTCACTAACACTTTTACTATTGCCAGCTTCAAATAAAACAGGTTCGCTCATAGTTACTATAAATTTTAAATCTTTAGACTCGATTTTTTCAACATAACAACCAAAAGTAGACGAAATATTCATTTTTCTTGACCTGCTTAAAGTTTCATTAAATTTACTTCTAATTGCATCTGCTTCATCTGTTGGAACCATTAAATAATCTGAAGGAGATGAAGTCATTTTATCTGACAAATATATCCTTACCTTTTTCTTATTATTTTCTTCAATATCATAATCACTTATATAAAGAATCTCATCGTTATTTTCTTTAATTTCATAAGCATCTGCATCGAATTCGGCTACTTCTTCAGAAAAAGTTAATACAATTTCATCTCTCTTAACAGCACTTGCACTCTTTAAATAAAAATGTCTATTTGACATTATTTTTACTTTTTTAGCAGTTTTCATCATCTTTCCTGATTTATCTCTTATACCATAAACCTTAAAAGTTGCTGATGATTTTATATCCCTTGCGTGTGGAACTACAATAACAACCGTTTGTTCATCATCATAAATCCCATCAACATAAGCACCATCTATACTTGAAAATAAGCCAAAATCTGAATCACTACATCTGTAATTATCTAAATTGTTCAAATCATCTTCATTCATAGGTTCACTAAAATTAAATGTTATCGTATCCTCTTCAGAACTTTCTTTACTTTTAGTTATTTTAGCCCCCCTTGTCCCGCTACTATATACTAATTCTGGATATTTTAAATCATAGTTTTTAATCTCTTCTTTAACTGTTATCATCTTATTAGCTCTATATGTTGCATCTTTAAAACCTTTTAATTTTAATTGATAGGTCTTAGAATCTCCTTTCATAAATTCCTTATAATCAGAAGCATGTTTAAATACCACTTCATTAGGTTTTGAATCAGATCCAGAAGTCTTTTTCTTGAATTTAAGAATTAACACACTATCACTTGAATCTTTCTCAAACTCAAAAGGTGCAGATGTTTTTGCTAAAACATCATCACCATCTTTATCAAGAAGTTCTATCTCACCATACTTTGTATCCATCGACTTAGAAAAGTCTAACCTTATTTCATTGTTTTTATTTACATTGATGTCAACCTCTGGAAGACTAGTATCATCAGGAAACTCAAATTCAATACTCTGCCAATCATCTACTTTATTACCACTTCTGTCTTCTTGAGCTCTGTATTCCAATTCCGCACCCTCTATTGCAGCAATTCCTATATTCTTTTCAAATTCAAGTTCTAAAACATCCTCTCTATTATTATGGTATGTTTTCATTTTAGTATATGTTCCTTTAATTTTAAATACACCCTTCTTATAAACAGGCTCATTAAAATACACTAATATTTTTTGATTGTTAACTGGTTCAACTTTTATTGCTTCTGGTTCTTCTGTATCTTTTGCCAATTCTAACTCTAAGTTTTGTGTTTTTATAGGGTTCTTACCATAATCTTTTAAATGTGATATTTCAACGTCATGTGTGCCAATTTTCAAACTGTTCTTAAAAATTACCAAAAACTCATCATTATAATCATTGTTAATAAGTTTAAGAATAGGATTTTTATCATCTACTGTTATGGCAACGTTTTTTCTGTATGTCTTAGAACCTAATATAACTGGTTCAGAGAAACTTAACTTTAAAGTCTTTTTGTCTAAAAATTTAGCGTCTAGAAGTTTTGGAGCAATATCATCATCCATCACAATTTCTTTTTCATAATCTTTGATAGTATCTCCATTTTCACTATCAAAGTTTTTAATACTAACATTGATTTTTTTACCTTGTTTTAGCGGATTAGTAAACACTGCTGTTACCGTCTTACCATCGTCCCTTAAATACAATTTATAACTAACATTGGCTATTTTTATGTGAAGTTTATCTACATCAAATCTTTGCACTTTGTCACTAAATACTATATTTATTAGTTTTAAACTACTGCTATCAATTTCCTTAACCCTAAAGTCACCATTGTCCTCTTCTTCTTTTTTATCATCCGTTTTGTTCTCATATCCTTTTAAACCAAGTTTTTCACCTAATTTTTTATCAGTCCCTTTTATTTTTACATCAAGACTCGCTAACATATAATCAAAAGCCTTCGCTCTAATCATGTCAGATTTTGCTTGAACAATTAAGCCGTCCGTTAAACCAAGCTCATTAGCCTTACCTACGACTTTATCCCATTTTGTATCCTTATAACCTAAAGATCTTAAAGTGAAAGCTAGCATTTGTTTTTCAGTAACAATGTCACCAACACCAAACTTACTATTACCGATTCCTGCTGCTATACCATGTTTTTCTGCATAAGTAAGCTGATTATAATAATATGAGCCTTCCTTTACATCTTTAAATGGACACTTACCATTAGGCTTTTTAGCCTCTTCATCTTTACCTAACAATCTAAGTAATAATAAAACAGCATCCTCTCTTGTTAATTCTTCAGACTCCAATAAATTACCTTTTTCATTTCCTGCTACAAGACCAAAGTCTTTTAATTTTTCGCCTGAACTTTTTTCGACATCTGCAAAACTAGTAGGCATTAATGTCAGCGTTAAAGCCAAACATAGCACTAGACTGATAAACTTTCTCATTTTTTAACCCCTTTCTTTAAGTTAAAATTATTTGTTAAAAACATATTAAATAAATATAATAAATTATACACTGATATTATACTCTTATCATCGTTTTTTTTAAAGCCTAAAAATAAAGCATAATAAAATTGTAATGAATCTTAATAAATTTGTAAGCTTTATCAAACAGAACAATCTTCGTATTTATTGATTTATATATTCTATAACTTCACTATGTAAGCTAGGACACGCTATGATAAACGAACTTGGGTTTGTGTGGCGTAAAGTTTTTCCACTAAAATCTGTAAAAGATAAACCCATTTCTGATGCCATTAAAAAGAACGGTGAAAAGTCCCACGCGCCTGCGTAGTAATGAATGTATCCGCCCAGTTTACCTGTAATTACATTGATGCCATCTAATCCACTAGAACCTAGAACACGAACCGAAAAAGCATTTTGTACCAAAAAGTCAAAAAATTCAGGCTGATTTTTTTGCATTCTTCTGATATCCGTAGAAATCAAACTATCCTTCAAACTTTTATCTTTTGGCTTCTCGAGTTTTTTATTATTTTGATAAACGCCGTAACCTTTAATTGAGCTATATAAAATATCTTTTTTTATGTCATAAACATAGGCAAGCATAGGCTCATCGTCCTTAAAATAAGACAACATTGTGCAAAAGTTTTCACCCTGTTTCACAAAGTTTGTTGTACCATCTATTGGGTCAATGATCCATAAATCTTCAGCATAATAGTCCTTACCTTTTTCAAAACTCTCTTCCCCTAAAAACTGATGATTTGGGCATTTTTTTAAAATACTCTCTTTTAAATATTTTTCTATTTTTTTATCTGCTACTGTTACCAAGTCTCTATAACTAGCCTTGTTAGAAATTTCTAGATTTTCAATAGATTCTAATATACTTGGAATTTGCCTTAAAACATTACTGATATATTCATGTAGTTCAAACAATTGATTGTTCATACCAATCTCCCCATAACATCATTAAAATAGAAAATAAACTAACAAATAATAATTTCTAACAAATTTTATATTATTGTATAGATTATTTATCTACATAACTATCTACAATATCTTTATTGATAAAAATAAAATCCCTTTCACATAAATTTATAGCTAAACCATTAGTAAATTTTTTGGCAATTATTTTTGGAATTTCTAATTCTAAAACATAGGCCCCTTTAGATTCATAATCCAATTCAATACTTAATCCTGGAGTATCTCCTTGTAAAAACACAAAAATTAAACCTGGCTTCTTACTCTCAAAATCAATTAGTATGTTTAGATTTTTATCATCTGATTTAATAAGAACATTATCTAATAAAATATTTTTATGCTCATTAGTACGATAATTTACTTTTTGATAATTACTAATTGAAATATCAGTATTCTCTTTTTTACATAATTTTAATTTACACGTTTCATCTGCTTTAATTTTACAAGTACTGTTTTGCTCTTTAGTATCAAATCTAAAGTATACAGTATCCTCTTTTTTTCTTATTCCCTGAGGTTTAATAAGCCCAGAATGATTTATCACAAACGCATTATGAATATTAAATTGTGCATTTGCAAAATTTTGTTCAAAAATTAGCGGATTACTTAATAACTTTTGAAGGTATCTTTTCTTTGCTAAATATAATGATTCGGAATATGATAGTTTATCCTTATATAAAGCTGTATAAAATTCATTTACAAGATAAAAAGGATTATTTTTACCATAGTCCATATTTTCTGGAACACTTAAAATCCCATTGTTTGATGTAATAGATGATGAAGATATAATGTTTATTGCCTTTCCTTTTGCACCCATTAAATATGTCAAGTTATTATTATCATAATTATGACCATTTAAGCAAGTCCATAAGAAAATATTATAGTAGTTATTTTTTAAAACAGAATTTACATTATCTTTATTGATAAATGATTCTCTTGATTCTGAGTCTTTATTAGCATTTGAAAAAATAGTTCTATCTATATTATTACTTTGACCATGACCATTTACAACAAAATTGTATATTTTTTTCATATTGTCCTTTGCCAAATTAGCTGAATTAGTATCTACTCCACTTTTTTTATAATGTCCTTTTGTATTAACTCTATATAAAACATTAGTACTATCAAGAATTTTATCTTTGTTAACCATTTTTTTGTCTATAAAAAAACCAAAATCATCTGGCGAATTACTTTCAGGAAAAATAGGCATAGAATAATTGCATAGATCAAGCATCGCTTCAGAAGGCACTAATTTAGAATATTCTTGATACTTTTTAAAATAATTTGAAAAATCACCTTTAGACACAAGAAGTCTAGAAAGTCTATAATTTGGCACTAAATTATAAGTATTTTTGTTATTCCAAAAGTCGTTTATGCCCTTGTTATTCGAAAACAAATCATAATTATTATCCAAATTTGTCCAAAAATGATCTGTGTAAAGCATTGTGTTTGAATAATGCATACCAAATTTTTTCATGTCTACTGAGTCAGAAATCTTAAAAGTTGGCACATCATCACTAGTGCCAATTATCTGGATAAACGAAATTGCAGATTTTGACATTTTATCATACCTTTGTACGAACTTATATACTCTCTCTAAAGTATCTACATTAACATCTAACTCTATTACTCTATTTTTACTTGTATTAAGGCTTACAATATATTCTTTTAAAGCCTTTTTATCGTTTTCATCAAGATTTTTACTGTTATATATTACAAAACCATGTTTCCTATTATCCACAGTTGATAATACAGCATTTACAAAACCAATAGGATTGATTACACCTATCATTCCCTCAGTATCTTTGGTAGTAGGATAAGCAGTTGCTTCCATTAAAATAACAATATCTTCTTTTGTAAGATTAGGATTTATTTGCAATCCTATTGCTGCAAGCCCTACCATATATGGTGTTGCAGAGCTATACCCCCCATCTGCATTGTATATTCTACTTGTAATATTTTCTATCCCAGGACAAGTGTTTGTTGTTGGTATTAGCAAAGCATCTTTTTTTATAGAATGTTTAAATGGAAAAACATTTTTATAATCATTTCTGTCTGTCATAGGATAAAATTGACCTTGATGTATATTATCAGAACAAGTAAACACCATAATGCCTTCTTTTGTGGCATCTTGTATTGCACGCTCAAAAATTTCTGGATATTTTTCAGTTGTATCTACGGTATCTGATAAAGCGAGTATTCTAATCTTATCATTCTTTGGCAATTTTTTATTTATTTCTATTATCTTGTAAATTGCTTTAGCATGTGTTCTTTGATCTTGAAGCCATGGTGGGTGAGCTACATAAAAAATTTCAACATCAGGAGCTATACCAACATTTCTTCCAACTATCACATTCGTTACCAGGTTTCCATGGTAACCTTTATTATTTTCACCCTCATCCCAACCCAACAAGGAATAATGTATATTTGAATTTTCAAATATACCACCCTTAGAAAAATGCTCTTGAGAAATAGCTTGGTCTATATAGGCAATTTTAACGCCCTTTCCCGTATACCCTTTATTATGTAGTTGCTGGATATTCAATGTTTTTGTTGAAGCCCATTTTAATAATTCTTCAGGTTCAAAATCTTTTGGCATTTTGTTTTTTGGAGGGAAATTAACCCCGTTAGAAAACACCATTTTTTCGCCTAAATCAGTATACATAAAAAGATCTTCTTTACTTAAATCTTCATCCATTATATAAAATTCATTGGGATTAAAATCAGCAAAAATATTGTTAGTTAATAATACAATAATAATTAAAAAACTACATAATTTTTTCATTGGCAATCTCCTTAATAAACCGTTGTATAATGTTTTTAATTTCCACATAACATTATAGCAGAAAACTAAATTTTTAAAAAGTGTGCTTGACTTTATTATCAGTTTATGATAAAGTTATCCACAATATACAGACTTTAAAGTTGAATTTTACCGTTTTTATGCACAGACTATTAAAAACGAGTAAAGTTCTAGGCGCAAGATTTTTTGTGGGTCGCAGTGTACATAGACGTACATAAGAGTCACAAAAAATTGCAGTAACAACGAAATTTGCCGTTTTTAATAGTCTGAGCCTCACCGAAATGGGTGGGGTAGAGGTCGCAAATTTTATCAGTACGTATCGCTGAGGTCGGAAGCCGTTTGAAGCATACAGAAAGGAAAATTTGCCGAAGCTGGTAGCTCCAAACTACCTTGCTGGGGTCATGTTTAATAGGCATGGCACTGTCATTAGCTAAAAAGCTCGCTGGCTAATGTTGCGCTATCTCACAGTAGATAAAAGAGCAGGTGAGGGGTCTAGTAGTGTACCCTTTTCAGGGTATTTTTTATATAATCTTATTTTAGAATATTTATATATATCACCTCACAAAATAAAAATAGATAGCGATATTGGTTAAGTTTAAAGGATAAAACCCTTTATTCTTAAAGCACAAACTTTTATTTTACGGAGGTTACAATGAACAAGAATCTACGAATAATTCTAATAATTATGCTTTTAATGTGTATACCATTAGGACTTCAAGTAAATCTGTTTGCAGATAATCAAGCAGACAATCAACATGAAACAATTGAGCAAGCAACACAAAATGCAGCAAAAGATACTTTTGTAATTGGCTTAGAAGCAGCCTACCCACCTTTTAATTGGTCACAAATGACCAATCAAAATGGCGGCATAAAAATAGAGGGTTCATCAGAATATGCTGGTGGCTATGACGTTGAAATCGCCAAAAAAGTAGCTGATAAACTAGGCAAAAAACTGGTGATAAAAAAAATTGAATGGACAGGTTTAGTTCCTGCGGTGCAATCAGGCGTTATCGATGCCATTATGGCAGGCATGAGTCCAACCGCAGAGCGTAAGGAAATGATCGATTTTTCTGACAATTATTATCAATCAAGTTATGTAATACTTGTTAAAAATGATAGTCCTTATGTAGATGCTGATAGCATACAAGACTTTGCAAATGCCAAAATAACTGCTCAATTAGGAACTGCCCACTATGATATTATTGATCAAATTGATGGCGTTAATAAACTACCAGCTTATAAAAATTTTTCAGCAATGAGGGTAGCTTTAGATTCAGGTGCAATAGATGCCTATGTTACAGAAATGCCAGAAGCTATTTCATCTTGCTTTGCTAACCCTAACTTTGTCATAGTAGACCCTGAAGATGGCTTTGATACAAATTTAGAAGATATATCAATCGCTGTTGGTTTAATAAAAGATAGCGAACTAAGAGACGAAATAAATCAAGCTTTAGCTGAAATTAGCATAGAAGAACGTAAAAAAATAATGGATACAGCCATTCAAAACCAACCCATTATGGAAGATGAGGTGCAGACTGCAGAAGCTGAAGAAGATACAGAAAGTTTAGTTGCTACAAGCACAGAAAACGCTGATAGTGTAAATGGGGCAAGTTCCCAAACTCAAGATAAAAAAGGGTTTTGGCAAAAAGTAGGTTTCATATTTAGTAAATATAAAATGTTATATTTTAAAGGTGCTATATGGACAATTATCATCTCGATATTTGGCACTTGTGTCGGTTTTTTAATTGGCTTACTGATGGGTATTATCAGAACAATTCCAAGTAACAATAAAAGTAAAGGCAAGGTTTTCTTTATAAAACTTTTAAATATCTTCTGTTCTATATACATTACATTTTTTAGAAGTACACCAATGATGGTGCAAGCTGTTGTATTTTATTACGGATTAGCTTACACAGGAATATTTATGTCGCCAATAGTGGCTGGCTTAATCGTAGTATCAATAAACACTGGTGCCTATATGGCAGAAATTGTTAGGGGCGGTATTGTGTCTATTGATAAAGGACAATTCGAGGCTGCAAAAGCAATAGGAATGAACCATTACAAGACAATGGCTTGTATTATATTACCACAAGCAATCCGTAATATTTTACCAGCAACAGCCAACGAATTCATAGTAAATGTCAAAGATACAGCGGTTTTATCTGTGATTAGCGTTACGGATTTATTCTTCCAATCAAGTACGGTTGCTAGTAGTACGTTTAGTTACTTTGAATCATTTACCGTGACAATTTTTATATATTTGATAATGACCTTAGTCATAACTTATGTTTTAAGAAGGATTGAAAATAAATTAGATGGCCCAAGTGATTATAATTTAGTGAGCAATCAAATGCAATTACTAAATTCAACAGACATTGAAAGGTTAAAGGAGGCTACTCATGAATAACATATTGGAAATTAACAATTTAAAAAAATTTTTTGGTAACAACGAAGTGTTAAAAGACATTAACTTTTCGGTAGCAGAGGGTGAAGTTGTCAGTGTAATAGGCTCATCAGGTTCTGGTAAATCAACTCTTTTAAGATGTATCAACTTACTAGAAGAACCGAGTAGTGGTAGCATTTTATACAAGGGAAAAAATATCTTAGAACACCAAAAAGAAATTGAACTTTACAGAACAAAAATGGGCATGGTTTTTCAGCACTTTAACCTATTTAATAACCTAAATGTACTAGAAAATTGTACAGTTGGCAGAATAAAGATACTTAATGATAACAAAGCAAACGCCGAAAAAATAGCGTTAGCATTTTTATCACAAGTAGGCATGGCAGAATATATAAACGCTAAACCCAAGCAATTGTCAGGTGGACAAAAACAGCGTGTGGCAATTGCTAGAGCCTTATCAATGGAACCTGATGCCCTGCTTTTTGATGAGCCTACATCGGCATTAGACCCAGAACTTGTTGGCGAAGTATTAAATGTCATGAAAAACTTAGCAGAGCAAGGACTAACCATGATTGTTGTAACCCATGAAATGAGTTTTGCTAGAGATGTATCCAACAGAGTTGTCTTCATGGATAAGGGGGTTATTGTTGAAGAAGATATACCTAGTGTAATATTTAATCATCCTAGAGAAGAAAGAACCAAAGAATTTCTAGCTACTTTTTTAAAATCATAAATAGCTCACAAACATTAGCTCTTCATCCCAAAAAAATAGGAATGAGGGGCTATTTTTTTAAGCAAACCATAAATTCAATTCAATTTTCAACAAATTATTACCGATACAATTATAGTTAATGTTTATATTTTTATTAGGAACGTAATATGAAATTTTTTTCTAACAAATTAAAGCTAATTTTATTTGGTCTATTCCTTTATTTTTTGTTAATCGTCATCGTCGGCATCATTACATACAACAAAAATATAAGAAATAACTTTGATAATACTGGACACATTGAACGTGCTACTTTAATTACAAAAAATAGACAAAAATCCGACATTAAAATTCCATCTAAAATAGATACATTAGAGAGCTTTGAATTTGAATTTGATATTAAACAGTATATCAAAATGGATAACCTATGTATCAGTACTCGCTCAAATTTTGCCAACTTTTATGCTTATGCAGATGATAAGTTAATCTTTGAGAAAAAATCTAATATCAATGATTTTATTGGCAGTGGTTCCTTTCACTTAATATTTTTTGAACTTCCTAAAAACCTCAAATCGCCAATTATTAAAATTCGCATCGAACCCCTTGTAAAAGATTTAAAAGATACTTATTTATCAGAAATACTAATAGGTGAAAAAACTGACTTGATAATGAATAAACTATTCAATGAATTTAATACTCTGGCGTTTTGTGTCATTATGCTGATCAATTTTATCATAATCTTAGTAGTTGCTTTATTTAATAAGTCATTTTTCAAACAAGAAAACTATGGCGTACTTCACTTATCAATATTAGGTTTATTTTTATCAGTATACTTTTTTACACAAACTTGGCTTGTAAAGTACTTATTTATTTCCTCAAACACTTTGATTTATCTTATTGAATTCACATCACTTCCAGCTATACCTATCCCAATTTTAGCATTTTTTAAATATAAGCTGGATGTAAAATACAAAAAAATATACACATATATGATATCACTCCTAATAGCTAATATCGTCATTCAAACGTTAATATGCATTTTAAGAAAAAAGGAATATGTTCAAATGCTTACAGCAACTCACATTTTAATTTTAATATCTATGTTTATGATAATTTATACCTTTATTCATACAGATAAGAAAAAGTATCCTAATAAAAAAGACACTATTATACTTTTAGTCGTTGCTATTCCAACGATGCCAATTCTTATCTTACTTTATATCCTCACAGGGCAAATATATTTTGATAAAGTAGCACTAATAATATCGATGGCCTTTGTAGTTATTGAAATGAAAGAACTATTCACAAAATATTACTCCTACAAAGAGGATCTTCTACAAGGCGAAAAGTACAAACTTCTTGCCAATACGGATGCTTTAACAGGTCTAAAAAACAGGCTTTCATACAACTCTTTTTTAACAAAGTTTGTCACTACAAACGATATAAAAACAGCATGGATAGTCTCAATAGATGTAAACGGTCTAAAAAAAATAAATGACGCTTACGGTCATTTAAAAGGTGATGAACTATTAAAATCATTTGCCAGCCTACTAAAAAATGAAGAAAATAAAAAAGATAATATAACTACTTACAGAATAGGTGGCGATGAATTTTTTGTCTTGATAGAAGCTAGCGAACACTTTTTTATAGAAGACTGGATTGCAAAACTAAGAGAAGAGTGTTTAAAGCTAGAGCATTCTGAAGGTTTAATAACACCATCATTCTCAGCTGGTTTCTATTATTACGATTATAAAAAAGATAAAAAAGAAGATATCGAAAAGTTTTATAAAATGGCAGATGAAAGAATGTACGAAGAGAAAAGAAAATATAAATTTAATTTAATGTAACGGAACCTTTTGTAATTTAAAAAATAAAAATGGGCTGAACTTTTATAGTTAGCCCATTTTTGTATATTCAATTGATATAGTGTGTAGACTTATTCTTGAACGTCTAAATCTTCCATATCAATATCAAGATTTTCTAAAGCTTCTCTCTCTTCGTCAGTTAATTCTAAATCTGCATTTAGCTCTTCTAACTCAGCTTCTAGTTCATCCATATCGATATCATCCATGTCTTCATCGTCCATGTCTTCATCATACATTTCCATTTCCATTTCACCCATGAACATACTCATCATTAAGTCTTGGAAACTAATTGCTTCATCTTCATTATATTCAATTGTCTTAACATCTTCCTTTTTAATAGCATTGATATTATCCATATCAGAAGTCATTTCAAACTTGATAGGAAGTTCCATACCTTCTTGCTTGATAACGCCGTCAAAAGATACTTTAGAATATCTCATAAAACCATCTTTATCAACACCAACTGTAAAAGTTAAATCTTTAATGTCAATTACTTTAGCCATTTCCTCTTTTGCTTGTGGGAATTCTGAATCGAATCCTTCTTTAGCCATTTTTATCATTTCATCATATTCTTCTTTAGAAGGTACGTTAGCCTTAGCTTCTTCACCCATAAGTTTTAAGATAGCTTCATTTTTGAACATTAAATCATACATTTTTTCGCTTTCAAAAACATTGTTAGCAACTTTTTCAACAAAAGCTAGTACTTCATCGTTACTCTTATATGAATAAGTTATCATATCTAAGCTTTCTTTACCTGTTGCAAATTCAAATTCTTCTGTTTTTCTTTCAGTAGGTTCATTTCCTTTAAACGCTTCATCTAGAATATCTAAATATGCTGTAACAAGAGGCTTGAACTCGTCTGAAAACATAGCGTTAAAAGATGTTGGCATATTAGAGTTCGCTTCGCCACCCATTCCTTGAGCCATATTCATCATTTCTTCCATGTCAAAAACAACAACATCTGATACTAAATCACTTTTAAAAACCATTTTTGTTGGTGATATCATAGCGATTTCGCCAGTGATTTTTTGCCCGCCTGCTTCAGCTTCAATAGTTGAATAAGCAATACCTTCTTTTAACATAGCTGTTTGCTCTACATTAAGCTTCGCATCTTTTAAGAATGGTGCTGCCATTGCTAAAGAAGGATCTTGAGACGCTTCTTCTGGTAATTCAACATTTAAAACCGCATTCATGTTGCTATGAGCAGACTCTACCTCAAACTGCTTTTCGATACTTGCTCTTAACACTTCGCCCGCTGGCTTAGAAGCACTTGCTGAATCACTACCGCAAGCTGTTAACAATGTAGTGAACGCTAACGCGAACGCTAATAAAATTGATACTTTTTTGTTTTTCATTTTTTCCTCCTTGATAATTCCAAAACTTCTTGGAATATATTCTTGTCGCAATAAACTATATATTTAATGGGAAAAATTGTCAATAATTTTTCTTAATAGGTAACAAAACTGACGACTTTTCTTTTCTCGAGTTTTTATTTAAAAATGAAGCTTTGATAACGATTATTTTAAGTCATTAAGAATAATAAAAATTATCATAATATAATGAAAACAAGAATTGTTGTTGACTTTTTCAAAAAAATTAGTATAATAAGGATATTGACTAGTTAGAATACTGGTTATAAAACAACAAACAATTTGTGGAATTGTCTAAATGGAAAGGAGACAAACATGAAAATAGGTATCATTTATTGGTCTGGAACAGGTAACACAGAAGCAATGGCTAACGCTATA
>PDWI01012548.1_pt1 | contig 14787 bp, 15 predicted proteins | sample 1430891 | NCBI WGS metagenome assembly PDWI01 (sample SAMN01162508, study PRJNA174530) | Oral metagenome, whole genome shotgun sequencing project. | biome: Marine environment; feature: Marine mammal; material: Swab sample of the gingival sulcus; isolation source: swab sample of gingival sulcus... | reverse complement strand
TCACGGTGATTTTAATTGGTCGCCTGAAAATGAATTTTTGTTAAACTCATTGGTGAAAGTAATGAGTATAAAATTGCGTGAATCTTTGAGAGAAGACAAAGGTGGTGTGTATGGTGTGGGAGTATATGGTTATGGTTGGAGAGAGCCAAAACAAGAATATAAATTGAGTTTTTCTTTTAATTCAAATCCGGAGAATGCTCAAGATTTGATCAAAGCGGCTGATGAGGTGATTAATAAGTTGAAAACAGAAGGTCCCGACCAAGAAGTTATGACGAAGATAAAGGAAACTAAAAAGCAATCCAGAATTAAAGATTTAAAGGAAAATAGATTTTGGTTGAACCAAATGAGTTCTGTAGTCAAAAAAGGATTGGATTTTTCTGAGATTAGTCTTGATGTGCTTCAATCCAGATTGGACAAATTGACAGCTGAGGATATTAAAAAAGCGGCTAATAAATATCTTAATGAAGCGAGTATGATAGAGGTGAAGATGTATCCGGAAAGCTCTAAAAAATAAGTATTTTCTTGTCAGAGATTTGATGAACTTATCTTTATGGCACGATAATTAAATTAATATGAGTTAAATAAAAAAGGGAGGAAAATTTAAACCTCCCTTTTTTATTATGTGTTTATATTTCGTGTAAGTAGATATTTGTGCGGTATGGAAAAATTAATAATTAAAAAAAAATAGTAAAAATGAAACAGAAATTTAGTTTGTTAGTAATTGTGATAGTGTCCGTTTTCTTTTGGTCTTGTGATGGGGCACAAAAGGAAAAAACTAAAGATGTAGCAAAAGATAAAAAAGAACAAGTAAAAAAGGAAGTCGTAAAAAAAGACTGTAAAAATGTTTATTGGACGCACAGTAAAGGCGATTTAGGTCCTGATAATTGGAAGAATCTTTGTGACGGGTTTGCTGCGTGTGGCGGTAAATCTCAATCGCCGATAGATATTAATACAAAGAGTGCTATGGTTGATAAAAAGTTGTTAGCACCAAAATTTAGTTATGGAAAGTCAAAGGTTAATGTCGTGAATAATTCTCATACGGTTCAGTTTAATGTTGACGGAGACAATAAAGTTAATTTGAACGGAAAAGATTATAAACTTTTGCAATTTCATTATCACGCTTTAAGTGAGCACACAGTTGACGGTAAGCATTTTCCATTGGTAGTTCACTTTGTTCACAAACATTCTGATACTGATTTTGCAGCACTTGGCGTTTTGTTTAAGGAGGGAAAGAGCAATAAGTTATTCGAGAAATATTTGGACAAATTGCCAAAGAGTAAAGGCGAATACAAGTCCGAAAATTTGATGGATTTATTAAGTCTATTCCCTAGGAACAAAAGTTATTATAACTATGATGGTTCTTTGACCACTCCTCCTTGTGGAGAGGTAGTCAATTGGTATGTGTTCAAAAATCCGGTAGAGGCATCAAAGGAGCAAATTGCGAAATTTTCAAAAATTCTTAACAATAATTACAGACCTGTTATGCCTTTGAATGGCAGAAAGGTGAGGTTGTTTAGTGAATAAGATATATTGTTGTAAACGGCACGATTTTCTTGTGCCGTTTTTTTATAACTTCCTAAAAAATATAAATGGAAAATAAAGTTACCGGGAAATTAGCAAATAATTTTAGCTCAATAATTTCCTTGATAGGGGAGGATGTGTCGAGAGAAGGACTTGTTAAAACGCCTCTTAGAGCCGCTAAGTCTATGAAGTTTTTGACTCGTGGATATGAGCAGGACGCTGATGAGATAATTCAAGGTGCGTTGTTCGATGAAGAGTGTAGCGAAATGGTGATAGTAAAGGATATTGAGTTGTATTCTATGTGCGAACATCACATGCTACCGTTTTACGGAAAGGCTCATATCGGCTACTTGCCAAGCAAAAAGATAGTAGGATTAAGTAAAATTGCAAGAGTGGTTGATGTGTTTTCTCGTAGGCTTCAAGTGCAAGAGCGATTGACCGTTCAGATACTAGATGCATTGGAGCGAAATCTTCAGCCTGAGGGCGTAGGGGTCGTTATAGAAGCCAGTCATATGTGTATGATGATGCGAGGCGTGCAGAAACAAAATTCGGTAACTACTACTTCCGGTTTTAGAGGAACATTTTCAAACCTTGAAACCAGAAGCGAGTTTTTAAGATTAATCAGTAATAAACTTCATTAAAAAATATAAATAATGACAGCATTTTTATTTCCGGGACAAGCGTCCCAATTTGAGGGCATGGGAAAAGACTATTTTGAGAATTTTCCCCAAGCTAAGGAGTTGTTTTTAGAGGCTAATAAGATACTTGGGTTTGAGATTACAGATGTGATGTTTGAAGGCACAATGGAAGACCTTAAACAAACAAAAGTAACTCAACCGGCAGTGTTTTTACATTCTTATATCAGTTCTGTAATCAATAAAGATAAATATACTCCCGATGTGGTTGCAGGGCATTCGCTTGGTGAATTTACGGCTTTGGTAGCTAATGGTACATTGTCTTTTGAAGATGGACTTAGATTGGTTCAAATTCGTGCTAATGCGATGCAAAAGGCTTGTGAGGCTGCTCCGAGTACTATGGCAGCGATATTGGGGCTTGATGATAAGGTGGTTGAGGAGGTCTGTGAAGAAATCGATGATATTGTAATTCCTGCAAACTACAATTGTCCCGGACAGTTGGTAATATCAGGCTCTGTAGAAGGCATAGATAAAGCTGTTGTTTTACTCAAAGAAAGAGGTGCAAAAATGGCGGTAGTGCTTCAAGTGGGAGGTGCATTTCACAGCCCGTTTATGGAACCTGCTAAAAAGGAATTGGAAGAGGCTATTTTGAGCATGAAATTCAATACGCCTAATATTCCAATATTTCAGAATTACAATGGTAAAAGTGAAAAAGAGCCTGAAATTATCAAGCAAAACTTGATTAAGCAGCTTACAGCACCCGTGCTATGGACGCAAACTATACAAAATATGATAGGTAGTGGTGTTAAAAAATTTATAGAAGTAGGTGGAAATGGAAAAACTTTGGTTAACTTTGTAAGGAGAATTGATAGGAAGTTGTTTACGGATGCGATTTAGGATGAAAAAAGAAGCTATAAAGTTGAAAAAAGGAGACCTTCTGGTTTCACAGCCTTTTATGTCAGATGGTAATTTTAGGCATTCTGTTATATTTATGGCAGAGTATAATGACGAGGGAGCTTTGGGCTTTATTTTGAATAGAAAAACAGATTATAAGGTTGGTGATTTGCTCGATGACTTTCCTGATTTTGATGCTGATGTTTACTTTGGTGGTCCTGTTGCCACTAATACGATTCATTACATTCACTCAAAAGGGGATATTTTGGAGGGTAGTATAGAAGTTGTGGATGGTGTTTTTTGGGGAGGAGATTTTGATAAACTAAAGACACTTATCTCCAATGGTATAGTTTCTAACGATGAGATACAATTCTATGTCGGTTATTCGGGTTGGTCGCCCGGACAATTGGAAGATGAATTGGTTCATGGTACCTGGATAATCGCACCGTCTGATAAAAATTATATCTTCAAATACAATCAAAAGGATTTATGGAATAGAGTCCTTGAAAGTAAAGGGGATAATTTTGATATAATATCGCAAATACCAAAGACATTTTCTCCTAATTAATTATTGCGTCAAAAATATTTTTGATTTTAAATATAAATACTAACTTCGCGCTGTGATTTAACCCAAATTTCGAGACTTTTTGAAAAGTGAAACTGTGATTTTTTTGGGTTAAGGGATGTATTTTTATCGGAATTTAATTTTTAACCTTAAAAATAAAGTAAAATGAAGAAAATTGGTAATTTATTGATTGTTTTTGCTTTGATAGCAATAGCCATAGGATGCGGGAAAGATGATAAAAACGACAAACCCGGCAATCCTGACAATCCCGACAATCCTAATTCTTTTTTAACTTCTGCGAGTTATGAAGTGAAACTAGATGGTGGAGTCCTTGTTAAAAACGACAAGGGGTATGCTCATATTAGTGAAACTGTAAATGATATTAATTCGGGGATTGATGCTCATAGTGAGTTAGTTAAAGTAGGAGATGTGATACAACCGCCTGAAGAAAATATAAGCATAGTTGATATTCAAAATTTGAAAGTCGGAGAAAGTATGCAGGTAGGTCTCGGAAGTGATTTTGCAGAGGTCGGTGTGGTTAAATCATTTTCAAAAAGTGAAGTTTATACTATATTAAGTGGAACAGTAACCAGAGAGGCTGAGAATAAAATTTCTTTCACATCTACGAGGATAGAATCCCACAAAGATGGTGAGACGAAGACAGAAGATAAGAATTTAAGTGGTTATATAATTTCTGATGAGGCGAAGAAGATTGGGAAGAAAGATGGAAATTAGACAACATCTATAGATTATAAGGAAGAGGCTGTCCAAAAAAGGGCAGCTTTTTTTAATTGATAATTGAGAATTGAATAAGTTAGAAGTGGGAAGTTGGAAGTGGGAAGTTTTTTGGACGGAAGACCGAAGACCGAAGACGGAAGCAAAATAAGGTATAAGGTGTTGGGGGTTAGGTGTTAGCTTCCCCTCTAACGGACGCTTTTTTAATGGGGAATGGAAAATGACGAAAATTAGTTATGAGTTATTAGTTTTTAGTTGTGCTCTGATGGATGCGAAATTAATGAAGAATTAAAAATTAAAAATGAAGAATTGCAGAGGCACGAAATAATGGCTAATTGCCAATTGTTGATGGTTAATGCCCTCTAACGGACGCAAATTAATGGTTGAAGAATGGTAGAGACGTGCAAGTGCGCGTCTAACCGAAAATGGAAGTAAATTAAAAAAAAGCCAAAAGCTAAAGGCTAAAAGCTAAAAGCCAAAAAACATAAACATATGAAATTAAGAGAGATAGATAAGGTAGAATTGAAATATCTTAAATTTGAAGATTATATCGAGATAAAAGACATAATGAAGTCTGCCTACCATACGGTTGAAGATTCGTATTGGGACGAGGAGTCAATAAAAATATTATTAAACAAGTTTCCCGAAGGGCAGGTTGTTATCAAAGTTGATGATGAAATTGCAGGTTGTGCACTGTCTATAATCGTCGATTACGATAAGTTTGATGACGACCATACTTACAGACAGATAACAGCAGATTATACCTTTGATTCTCACAATTCCAAAGGCGATGTTTTATATGGTATAGATGTATTTATCAAGCCCGATTATCGTGGATTGAGACTTGGGAGGAGGCTGTATGATTATAGAAAGGAGCTTTGCGAAAAAATGAACCTCAGAAGCATTGTATTTGGAGGACGAATTCCCAATTATCACAAATATGCTTTGGAATATACCCCAAAGGAATACATTGAAAAAGTAAAATTGAAGGAAATTCACGACCCTGTGTTGAGTTTTCAAATATCTAATGATTTTCACCCTACAAGGATATTGAAAGGATATTTGGAAGGCGATAAAGCCTCACAGGAGTTTGCCGTATTGTTGGAGTGGGATAATATCTACTATGAAAAGAAGGTAAAAGAAGTTAGTGCACAAAAGAAAGTGGTAAGATTAGGGCTTATACAGTGGCAGATGAGGCAGTACGATAATATTGAATCATTGATGCAACAGGCAGAGTATTTTCTTGATGCCGTTTCGGGGTATCGCTCTGATTTTAGTGCAACGTTTTTCCAATTATTCTATCTCTTACAACATAAATATAATAACCGGAAGTATGCCCGAAATCAAAGACGGACAACTTTATAATGCCGGATATTTGTGTAAGCGAGACGGTACGGTAGAAAGATACGAAAAAATACATGTAACTCCTGACGAGGCTAAAGTCTGGGGGATGCAAGGCGGTAATCAGCTAAAGGTCTTTGATACGGATTGTGGTAAGGTAGGGGTCTTAATCTGTTATGACTCTGAATTTCCGGAATTGAGTAGGTTGCTGGCAGATGATGGTATGGATATCCTGTTTGTGCCGTTTTTGACAGATACACAAAATGGTTTTTCAAGGGTTAGGAATTGTGCTCAAGCCAGAGCCATAGAAAATGAATGCTATGTTGCAATTGCCGGAAGTGTGGGGAACTTGCCCAATGTTCATAATATGGATATCCAATTTGCACAATCTATGGTATTTACGCCCTGCGATTTTGCTTTTCCTACAAATGGGATAAAAGCTGAGGCTACACCTAATACCGAGATGATATTGATAGTTGACGTAGATGTCGATTTGTTAAGAGAATTGCACCAACTGGGAAGCGTTAGAAACCTAAAAGACCGTCGTAAAGATGTCTTTGAGTTGAAGAGGAAAAAGAAAAAGTAGAGCGTTAATATCCAACAATTAACTTGGTAGTTCTTAATACATTGTTTTCGATATTGAGGTATCTTATTAGGTATATTCCTGCTTTTAGTTCACTTATATCTATATCGTTTGTCTCTGAAATTTTTTCCGGTATTTTTATGGTCTTAATCAATTTTCCGGTGGAATTGATTATGTCTACTTTAAATTGTTTTGAAGGATCAAGTATGTTATATTTTAGGTAATTTTTCGCAGGGTTGGGATAAAACTCCAGCTTGTTGTCAAAAATACTTACAGCTAGATACTTACTGTATTTATGCGTACCGTCAAAATCAGTTTGTCTCAATCTGTAATAACTATATCCGGTGGTAGGGTGTCTATCTATAAAATCATACTTATTATATCCCGTTGATTGCCCTTCCCCCTGTATTTTACAGATAGGTGTCCAGTTTTGAATATCATTACTTCGCTGTACTTCAAAATAATCGTTGTTATCTTCCGAGACGGTTATCCATTCAATATATACTTGTTTGTTCACTTCCCTTGCATCCCAACTTAGTAAATCAATGGGTAGCAATGAAGCTTGACAGTTAGGTCCTATTGGATCTTTTGAAACATTAAATTTAAGGTTGAAAAAATCTTCTTTCGGCAGTCTACAAATATCTCCTGTCTTTGAGTCAATCAATTCAAAGTAAAATTTAATAGAATGCTCAGATTCATTTCGATTGGTAATTTGCTCTATAATATTACCGGTTTTAATCTTTAACTCTATATTCTGATCATCTATTTTTTCTGAATTATAAAATGAATATTCGTAAGTGTCTTCACCAAATCTCAACTTTTTATCCTTAGAATTATCAATAATCTCAAAATCATTATTGATTACTAAATCACCGTTGTCAATAGAATAATAGGCTTTCAATTCAAGGTCATCATTTGAAATGTTGCTCCAAACATGAAAATTGAATCTGTCTATGGTCAATATTTCATCATTGCAAAATCCTTTGGTATATATGCCTTCCAGGGCTTTTGGTATAAAATTATCGTTGCTATTTATACTTTTGATGCGATAATTACGTGTCTCATAGTTAGTCGTTATGGTACTTGCCGTTTGAATAATTCCAAATTTTCCGACAGTTATAGGCTCTGATAATCGGTATTTTAATACAGATTCAGGATCTCTACATTCAAATTCTAAAAAGTATCTTCCATCATCCAATTTATTTGCAGGTATAGATACAGTGTACGAGTAGCGGTCTTCCACTTTTTTCTCGAAAGAAAGTGGAAAATTATAAGTTTTATTTGTCGGCATAAATCCGCTAGCCTCAAATTCCGAGCTGAATTTTACATTGCAACTTAGATTTTTATCAGTGGGATTTTCTTGGTTTGAGTTAATGTTCTTAACTTCTATGCTTAATTGAATTTCTTCATTTTTATCTTCAAAAAAATATTTATTGATTTTTGCATTACTCAACGCCTCCACCTGTCCGAATACTGCTGATAGAGAAAAGAATAAAATAATATGTACGAAAAATAATCTTTTCATTGTTATTTGGGGACGATTTGAAACATAAAGGTAGCTATTTTTTTTTAATTTTAACACAAAACGCATTATTATTTGTCAAAATTATCATTATTACATTGAATTTAACTACAAAAAAATCTAAAAAAATATAGAAAACTTTGCGACCTTTGCGGTTGAAAAGTTGGAAGTGGGGAGACGGGAGAAAATTAATGGTTAATTGTCAATGGTTAATGCGCAGAAAGCGGGAAGTTGGGAGTTGGAAGTTTTTTTGACGGAAGACTGAAGACGGAAGCAAATTAATGGAGAATTGAAAATGACCTACCTAACCCCCAAAACCTAACACCTAAAAAGAGCCAAAAGCAAAAAAAATAAACAGATGAGAATAATATTTATGGGGACGCCCCATTTTGCAATTCCTTCATTAGAGATACTGTTGGATAATAATTTTGATGTAGTAGCTGTCATAACTGCTACCGATAAGTATGGAGGAAGAGGAAAAAATAAATTGATAGAATCTCCCGTGAAAGTATTTGCCAAAGAGCGAGGATTGAAAGTGCTTCAACCGAAAAATCTCAAAGATAAGGCTTTTGTCGAAGAATTAAAGAGCTATAATGCTGACCTGCAAATCGTAGTGGCTTTTAGAATGTTGCCCGAAGTCGTTTGGAATATGCCAAGACTGGGGACTTACAATTTGCATGCCTCTCTCTTGCCAAAATATCGAGGAGCTGCTCCCATTAATTGGGCGATAATAAACGGCGAGAAGGAAACCGGAGTAACCACATTTAAATTGACTCACGAGATAGATGAAGGCGATGTTCTGTATCAAGAAAAAGTACTGATTGGGGATACTGAAAATGCCACCCAACTTCACGATAGACTAATGTCGATAGGTGCTGAGGTAATGTTAAAAACCGTAAATTCAATAAAAAACGATGATGTGAAATTATTGAAACAGAATGACGAGGAAATGACTTTGGCTCCCAAGATATTTACCGAAAGTTGTAAAATAGATTGGCATAAGAGTGTTGATGAGGTGTTCAACTTCATAAGAGGTCTTAGTCAATATCCCGGAGCGTGGACTATTATTGATGGTAAGGTCGTTAAGATATACGGCGCAGATAAAGAATACTCAGAATCTAATAGTAGCCCGGGTACTATTGAAGTTAAAGGCGTGAAAACGTTGAAAATAGCCTGCAAATCGGGGAAAATATCAGTGCGCACCCTGAAAATGCAGGGTAAGAAACTAATGGACGTAAGCCCGTTTTTGAACGGCTATAAGATTGAAAATTTACAGTGTGAATAGCAACCGGTTAATCATTGAGATTTTCAATAACTTCCAATATTTTATCTAGTGGCTGGCTTCCCGAAATGTCGTTTGTTTCGTTTATCACTATTTTGGGAACGCCTCTTACGCCGTATTTTACAGATTCGTTGGGATATGTGCCCGCCTCAATCATCTCACATTCGATATTATCGTTGAGATAGGCTAGTCTATGTCCGGTTATGACGGCTTGTGGACAGTAGGGGCAAGTAGGTGTAACGAACACTTTTATTTTTACTTCTTTGTCAATGGCTTTTATTCTCTCTTTAATAGGAGCATCAATAGGCATCACGATACCTGCGGCTTCTCTTATGGAGGCTATCAAAGAATGTACTTCATATCCTGATGGGATACCGTAAAATTTCACACCTCTATCTTTGAGGTCTTTGTCCATTATTACCATAGCGGGTACTCTTTCTATGGTACATTTTTTAGACATTTCGACATCTTTATTTATGTCGTAAACGCTGAGTTTTATTTTGTCGTTGATTTGGGAAAATTCCTCGATGTACATCAGTGTATCCCTACAAGAGCGACATTTTGTTTCGCTTGTAAAAAAGGCTATGTTTACTTCGTTAGGAAGTTCCCCAATCATATCTTTTAATTCATTTCTTGTTTCTTCGTTGAATATTGACATCTGCTTTATTTTTCGTGGCATAAATAAATTTCCGGATTAATCAGTCGCAAATTTATTAGAAACCTTTGAATAACCCAAAATATGAGACGATTTTGAGGCTAGAGAAAATTTCATGCTATTTGCACTTATGAATGTCGCATTGGACATGGTAAGTAAAATGAGGTAGGTCGAGGCATAAAACGCAGACATAGCTAGTAGCTATGGCGAGGCTTTATAACGAAGAGATGACTTATTTTACTCCATTTATATGCAATGATTTGTAGTTCAAATGGTATAGACCCACAGCAACCTTGTGGTTGTGAGGACTTAAAATTTTTGATAACGATAAAATCGTCCATAGTTTGGTTTCTTTTAATACTTATTCAAAGGTTTCTATTAAATATTTTAATAAATGTAAATATATACAATTATTTTGTAATTTTGTGGACATGAAGTTGTCTAATCGAATAATAGCATTTGTGATAGGTATAGCGATATTGTATTTCGTCTATACTTTTATGCTTGATATTATAGGGTACATTGTTACTGCTTGGGTATTGTCGATGATGGGAAAGCCCATTATGATATTTTTTTTAGAAAAACTAAAGTTGAAAAAATTAAAAGTAGGCAAGGGGTTAAGTGCTATTTTAGTTCTTCTTATCTACATGCTCATTACCTTATTGTTCTTTGTAATAATAATGCCTCCGATTGTTAGTAAAATCGATAATTTGACCCAGATAGATTATGAGAAAGTTTTTGCCCCGTTAAATGAACCCATAGAGCAATTTAAGGCTTATTTGGTAAGAAACAATTTGGTAGACCACGAAAATATAAATTCCAATATAGTCAAAGATTTTTTCAGTAATATTTTTAATGTCAATCAAATTCCGGAGGCATTTTCCTCAATTTTTAATTTTGCCGGAAATGTTTTGATTGCCATCTTTTCAATAGGATTTATCACTTTTTTCTTTTTGAAAGAGAGTTTGATGTTCAACGATATAGTTACATCTTTTGTGCCTGAGAACCACGTTGAGAAAACGGTTCAAATAATAGAAGAGATAAGCTTTTTGTTGAGGCGATATTTTGGAGGTATCGCTATGCAAATAACGATACTGTTTTCCTTTGTTTTTATAACATTATCTGTTTTTGGTATCAAAGACGCCCTTTTGATAGCATTTTTTGCTGCTATAATCAATGTAATTCCCTATATAGGACCAATTATCGGTGCTACTTTCGGAGTGTTTATTGTTTTTACCAATAATATATCTATGGATTTTTACGATGTTATACTGACAAAGATTATAATTGTAGTCGCTACATTCGCGGTTATGCAGTCTATTGATAACTATATATTACAGCCTGTAATATACTCGGATAAAATAAAAGCTCATCCTTTGGAAATATTCGTTGTGATACTCTTGGGTGCCAAGATATACGGCATACTCGGTATGGTTTTGGCAATACCTGCTTATATAGTGTTGAGAGCTGTTGCTAAAGTGTTTTTTAGCAATTATAGGGCGATACGTAAGATTACAAGAACCAGTTAGTGATAATAATAGTTTTGATGGTAATTTGGTTAAAAAATAATATTGATTGTAAAATTGCGGTACTATTACTGCTTTCTATTTTATCATCTTGTAAGCAAGAGGTCGAAAACAAGAGTAATTACATTGAGAAAATAGAAAGTAAGGAGCTAAAGGCAATTTTAGATACATCAAAGGTCACTGGAGTGATACTTATTTATGATGCCAAAGCAAATAGGTATTACTCCAATGATTTTAATGAAGCGGAGAAAGGCACGTTACCTTCTTCTACCTATAAAATCCCTAATACTATAATCGGTCTTGAAACCAATTTGTTGAGAGATAAAAATTCTATATTTAAGTGGAGCGGAGAAAAAAGAGCTTATGCCATTTGGGAAAAAGACTTGTCTTTGAAGCAAGCCTTTCAAAAGTCTTGTGTGCCCTGCTATCAAGAATTGGCAGTAAAAATCGGAGCCAAAAGGATGAATGACTATCTGAAAAAGATAAATTTCGGACAAATGAAGGTCAATGATAAAAATATCAATAATTTTTGGCTAACAGGACAGTCCAAAATAAATCCTTTCCAACAGGTAGACTTCTTAAAAAGACTTCGTAATAAAGAATTGCCCATTTCAAAATCAACATACAAGACTATAACCGATATTTTGATAATTGAGCAAAATGAAAATTTTGTTTTAAGTGGAAAAACAGGATTTGTAAATCTTACAGAAAGTAAAATAGGTTGGTTTGTGGGGTATTGGGAAAAAGGAGAAAATACATACTACTTTGCGACTAGAATATCACCAAAAGAAAAGGACATGCCATTAAGACAATTTCTGTCTTTAAGAAAGGCGGTAACTATTTTAGCACTCAATAGTGTGGCAACAGAAGTTTTAAGGTGAAAATTATCAGGTATTCAATCGGAAGAATAAAATCTTTGCCAAATATTATGAGGCAACAAAGGAAGCCCAATTTCACGTCTTTTGTCATTAATCAGATTGATTTTGTCCGGGGTAAAGTTTAAAGCGTTAAACGCGTCTTCGCCATAAGTATAATAGTAAGTTGGTTCCGAGTGCTTAAAACTATTATTGTATCCTTTATACCAAGCATAAGTTTTAGGAGAAAGCGTGCCTAAAAAAACGGACTTCAAGTAAAGACTATCCAAATTTGTAGTGAAATTGTAATATGATGTATGTATAACAATAACATTTATATCAGCAAATCCGAAGCCAATATTATCATCAGGGACAAAACCTAAACTATCAATAATATCAACAAATAACTGAATAATTGTAGAGTCTTTTTTCCTGAATTCAAGAGCACATTCAATCGTATTTGAGTCGATGTTAAAGGTGTCTCTATTATCTGAAAATATGTAGTCATAGTATTTTGCAACACAATCTATGTATCTATTATCATTCCGAAGTTTTTGGTCATTTTTTTCTATCTTTTTTAGTTGTAACGGGATTGAACTATTTAATTTTTTGGGAGATATATCATTGAAAAGGATTAATATTGAGTCTGAAAATGGTTTATCCTCAAAGCTGTTTATGTAGTTATATAGCGATAAAAAATCGTCGTCAAAAATACTTTTCCATATAATTCCTTTTTTTACTGCTCTAATCAATTCCTCTTTTGCAATTTGATTTTTACCCAAAGATTTAGCGATGTGACTTAAGCCCAAATGTTTATCTGCGGAATAGAGATGTTCAACTTTTGCTGTGTTTTCGGAATAATAATTAATTGCACCATCCATATTTTTACTGTAAAATAGACTGTCAATACGATTTGATATAGCCCTAGACTCTAAAAAATCAGACTTGTCGACTTGACAATAGGTAAAGGATAATAAATGGACTAAAATAATGGATACAATAATTCTCATAAAGCTTATTTCTTTCTTACATCTACCATTAACAATGGAAAATATCTTTCATTACTAGTGGTAAAAGTTATATTATTAGAAAAACCTAGAAAAAATACCGTTTTTATCAAAGGAAACTATATATGGGAATCCGTTTTGACTAAAAATTTTATTTATTTTTTCATTGCTTTTTAAGAATAGCCAAGGGTATTTTTTCTCTTCTATAATGGCAAGACTTTCCTCAATAGCTCCTCCGCTAAATATCGAAACTATATTGTATGATTCATATAGTTTTTTACGATATATTTCTTCCATTTCTTTCCAACAAGGAGGACACCAAGTAACGAAGAAAATAAATTTAGTAGGTTTACCATTAGCAAGTGAAGTAAGGTTGATGCTTTTATCTTCATTTAGAAATTTTAGCTCTATATCCGGTAATCTGTCATAGAATATCAAATCGGGAGAATAACTTCCTTTTTTTACTTTTTCAATGACCAACTCATCTTGGTTCAGAGTTATAATTTTATAGAGGGCGGTATTGTTGTAATTCAAAAAAATAGTTTTTTTAAGCAGACAAGCACGTGAAGATATTGAGGAGGTGTATTGGAATGAAGAATCATTTTTTGCTCCGACAAAAAGTATATCTTCATATTTGTCAGTATATACGCCGTTTTTATTTTTATCAAATACGCCGATATTGAATTGGGCAACGCTGTCTTTATAAGTGCCGTATTTCAGTTTCCATTCTTTTATTTCATGCATCATCAATACCCACTGATGATAGGGCATTACACTTTTGGGTTTACCAAGCTTTTCTAATTTTACTGTTGTTTTTCCATCTTCAAAACCACTGTCTTTAACCAAGTTTTGAGAGAAAATAGGACAGTGAAATAGTATAAAAATGATGAAAATCGATAAAGCAGCAATTAATTTTTTCATATTTGTAGTTCAAGTGATATAGTCTCACAGCAACCTTTTGGTTGTGAGGATTTAAAATTTCTGATGACGAAGAATTGCGAAGCAATCATGAACGTCTTGATCACAAAATTATAAATCTCGTGGGCTAAATCGTTCATGGTTTGGTTCTTTTTTTGTTGAAATAGACGATTCTGTTACCAAAATCGTGAAAAATCTATTACTGGATCAAAAAAAATGTATATTTGCCACAAGTTATAAAGACGAATGATTTATAAAAACCTTTGAATAACCCAAAATATGAGACAAGTTTGAGGCTAGAGAAAATTTTAACCCACAGCAACCTTTTGGTTGTGAGGACTTAAAGTTTTTGATAACGAAAAATTGCGAAGCAATCACGAACACCTTAATCGAAAAATTATAAATTTCGTGAGCTAAATCGTCCATAGTTTGGGTTCCTTTAATACTTATTCAAAGGTTTCTTATAAAAAATAAGACTATGAATACAGCGGTAAAACACAAGGAAATAATAGATATTCCGGAAGGTATTTTTAGTTCATTATCAATGATGGCGGTGGCGAGAGGAACCAGCCTTAAAAAGTATATTGAAATGATTTTAATTGAAAAAGCAGAGGAAGTGAGAGATACTCAACTTTATGAAAAAATGTTAATTAAGGAGCCTGATGGACAAAAGAAAAGTAGTGAAAAAGAAAAAGCCGATTTTGAAAAATGGTTAGGTCTTAAGATATAAGGGAAGCTCTAAAAATTCA
>PDWI01006395.1_pt1 | contig 14789 bp, 15 predicted proteins | sample 1430891 | NCBI WGS metagenome assembly PDWI01 (sample SAMN01162508, study PRJNA174530) | Oral metagenome, whole genome shotgun sequencing project. | biome: Marine environment; feature: Marine mammal; material: Swab sample of the gingival sulcus; isolation source: swab sample of gingival sulcus... | reverse complement strand
GATTCTGTCCTCTATACTGTTATTCAAACTGTAAGCCACAGCCGGGACAGACTGTAGTGGACGGATCAAATTCCTGTCGGCAGGCAGGACACACAACCTGATCTGCCTGAGGATCAAAGACCGCATCTATTGCAGTTGCACTAAGATCATGCGCTGAAATAGCAGTAGTTTTTTCGTAGTCTTCACCTAAAACATACCCGACAAATTGCAGATCAGCTTCTCTCACCTGAAGAAGTACGCCTGCACTGCGTCAGCCGCCGCCTCTCCCTGGAGTCTCGGCGTATATCAGAGATGGAACCCCGGCATTTTCAAGCAAATTCTTTAAACGCTTGATCTCAACCAAAGGTCCCTGCTGAATGGAAACCACCTTCTCTCCTGGTTTTATTTTGCTCCGCTCGGGCTTTTTCAGCTGTTCGTTAAAAACATCTTTTTGCGTTCCGGGCTTTTCTTTTTCCAATGCCACATTGCACACTGTACATTTCATGAAATCTGCACGAAATTCATCGCCACACCGAGGACAATATTTATAGCTGCCCGCCTCAACACCTTTCTGTTCATCCGAAGGCTGAAAAATTTTAAAAAGCTTGCCAAGCATTTTATACTAACTCCATACCATGTTTAAAGAGACTCGAGACATTTTATCAAACTGTCGACCGCATCAGTCTGGCACCGATTTCGTTTACAAAATATAACGGCTCAAGTCCTGATCCTGTACTATGGAATCCAACTGTTCTTTCACATAGTCGGCGGAAACGACAAATTCACCTTCGTCTCGTTCAGAAGCGACAAAACTTAATTGATCCAGCACTCTTTCCATCACCGTATGCAGTCTTCTTGCGCCAATTTCCTCGGTGCGCTCATTTACCTCCACTGCTATTGAGGCAATTTCTTCAATAGCCGCATCTTCAAAAACAAGATCAACGCCTTCCGTTTTCATAAGCGACGTATATTGCTTGGTTAACGCATTTTCAGGTTCGGTCAAAATACGAACAAATTCGTCCTTCCCAAGGGATTGCAACTCAACTCTGATCGGGAACCTGCCCTGTAACTCAGGTATCAAATCACTTGGTTTGGCAACATGAAACGCACCACTGGCAATGAAAAGGATATGGTCTGTCTTTACCATCCCGTGCTTGGTCGTCACCGTCGAACCTTCAACAATAGGCAGCAGATCTCTTTGCACCCCTTCCCTTGACACTTCCGCCCCGGTACCCGAATGTCCTCCGCTTCTTGAAGCAATTTTATCAATCTCATCCAGGAAAATAATACCGGACTCCTGGGTTCTTTGCAGTGCCTCCTTCATCACTTCGTCCATATCAACAAGCCGCTCTGTCTCCTCTTTGGTCAAGGCTTCGAGGGCTTCGGGCACCTTCATTTTTCTATTTTTTTTCTTTTTGGAAAACATCTTGCCAAAGGCGTCCTGCAACGAGGATTGCATATCATCAATTCCTCCAGCAGTCATTATTTCAACTACAGGTGACTGCTGAACATCCTGGAGAGAAACCTCAACCTCCCTTTCATCAAGCTTACCATCACGCAACATTTGACGGAATTTTTCCCTGGTCGACATTTGCGCCTGTTTTTCAGGCAGAGAAGAGGACAAATCAACATGTTCAACAGTGAATGATCTGTCGCCATCAGGGCCTGATGTTTTTGTTGGTGCCGGCGGCAGCAGGATATCTAAAATCTTATCCTCAGCACTGGCAGCAGCCAGTCCGGTAATGCGCTCTTTTGCTTCTGTTTTCACCATATTTATCGCAATCTCGAGCAGATCGCGTACCATGGATTCCACATCACGACCGACATATCCGACCTCGGTAAATTTTGAGGCTTCAACCTTGAGAAAAGGTGACTGCGCCATGGTGGCAAGACGTCGGGCTATTTCAGTTTTTCCCACCCCCGTAGGACCGATCATTATAATATTTTTAGGCGCAATCTCTTCCCTTAAAGGGGAAGGAACCTGCCTTCTTCGCCATCGGTTTCGTAAGGCAATGGCGACAGAACGCTTTGCTTCAGATTGACCGACAATATACTTATCTAATGCGGCAACGGTTTCTCGTGGGGTCTGTGACAGTAAATTGTTCATATTTTTTCTAATACAGTAGAATGGTTGGTGTACACACAAATTGAACCGGCAATATCCATGGCGGCTCGACATATTTCCTCGGCATTCAACTCACTATGCTTGACAAGAGCCAGGGCGGCCGCCTGCGCGTACGGCCCTCCGGATCCGATGGCCAGCACCCCATGATCCGACTCGATGACATCCCCGGTTCCAGACAACAGAAGTGAATTATCTTTATCTACCGCGATCAGCATCGCCTCAAGTTTTCGTAACATCCGGTCAGTTCGCCAGTCCTTGGCCAGCTCAACGGATGCCCGCATAAGATTGCCATTGTACTGCTCAAGTTTTTGTTCGAGCTTATCAAAAAGGGTAAAAGCATCGGCCGTTGCTCCGGCAAAGCCGGTTATCACCTGACCATTATAGAGCTTTCGAACCTTTTTCGCGTTATGTTTCATAACAGTATTGCCCAGAGATACCTGACCATCACCAATGATGGCGACTTCACCCTTATGGCGTACAGCTAAAATAGTTGTTGATCTAAATTTCATAGTTTATCACAGTTGATTTTTCCTTTTTTCACCCTTTGCCAGAGGATGGGCATTGTCATACACTTCTGCCAGATGATCCAGGGTAAGATGAGTATACCTCTGGGTCGTAGACAGACTTGCATGACCCAATAACTCTTGTACTGAGCGCAAATCAGCCCCCATTTCCAATAAATGGGTGGCAAAAGAGTGCCTTAAGGCATGAGGGGTTACCACATTTGGAATCCCTGCCCTTTGCCCATATGATTTGACCAGACGTTCAACACTTCTGGAGGTAATCCTGCCCCCCCTATTGTTTAAAAACAACGCATCTTGAGCAGGAACCTTCCCCCTTCCTATACAGGCAAGAATAAGCTGCTGTCGCTGAGGCAACCATGCGGTAACAGCCTCTTTCGCTGGTCTGCCAATCGGGACTATACGCTCCTTACTTCCCTTGCCCCTCACCCTAAGCACTTCAGCATCAAAATCAAGGTGTTTGACATCACAGGACACAAGTTCTGCCACCCGTATTCCTGTGGAGTACAGGAGTTCCAACATAGCTTGATCACGGGACATAAACGTGTCTCTCTTTTCAGGAGCTTCGAGCAGGGCAAAAACTTCATCAACCGTCAAAAATGTCGGAATATATTTTCCCACTTTTGGACCGGATATACCTTCAAGAGGATTGTGAACGACCAGCTTTGTTCGAATAAGAAATCTGAAAAATGTGCGTAAGGCAGAGAGTTTCCTGGCAACACTTGCAGGCGTATTGCTCTTATGAAGGCTGACAATAAAGGTTCGGACATGCCGAGCTTCTATGTCAACCAGACGAATATTACTCTCAAACATCAAACCAAATTCATGCAGATCCCGGCTATATCCAGAAATGGTATGTGGTGAGTAGCCCTTTTCAACATTGAGCCATTTTTCAAATTTTTTTACTGCAGCGAGGAATTCCAAAATATCACCTGTTTGTTCAGCTGCATTTCTCTGAGAAACACTTTTTTTATCTTGACTTTCTTCGGATAAAATTGGAACTGGTGTTCCTGGTATATTTTTATTATCATAGGGTTCTTTTTCAAACCAACTACATACTACTTGATTTTTCACATGGCAAAAAAAACTTTTGAATCCGCATTAAAACAGCTGGAAAAACTCACAGACGAACTGGAAACAGGTAACTTAAGCCTTGAAAAAAGCTTGAAGCATTTTGAGGAAGGTATCAAACTTGCCGATTATTGTAATGCCCAGCTCACAGAGGCAAAAGCCAAGGTCGAAATCCTTATTGAAAAAAACGGGCAATTAAAGCCAGAAAGATATCAAGAGGCAAATCATGGAGATCAAGACCTATCTAGCTGAACAGAAACAGCGTATTGAAGGGGCACTAAAACAGTACACACCGCTACCCGTTGCCCCCTTTTCCCGCCACCTTGAATCCATGCGTTACAGCCTGTTCGTAGGTGGTAAAAGAATTCGACCAATTTTATGCCTGGCGGCGGCAGAATCGGTCTCTGATTCATCTGATATTCATGAACGCCTTTATCCTATATGCTCAGCACTGGAATGTATCCATACCTACTCTCTTATTCACGATGATCTGCCGGCAATGGACAACGATGATCTGCGAAGGGGGAAACCAACCAACCACACAATTTACGGTGAGGCTGGAGCTATTTTAGCAGGAGATGCCCTTTTAACCTGGGCATTTGATCTGCTGTCAGACCAGACCAACAGCTCGCTGTCACCAGACAGCCGACTTGAAATCATCCAGGTCATTGCAAGAGCTGCAGGTTCTTTCGGTATGGTCGGAGGTCAGGCCCTTGACATTGAAAATGAAAACACAAATTTTCCGTTTTCAACCCTGGAAACAATTCATAAAAACAAGACAGGCGCACTTATTACCGCCTCGGTCGTATCTGGAGCAATTGGCGCTGGTGCAAACAAACAGCAGTTACAGCATCTCAAAGATTATGGATACAACATAGGGCTTGCGTTTCAGATAGTTGATGACTTGCTTGACATCACGTCTACCACCGAAGAGCTGGGAAAACCAGCCGGCAGCGATACCGAGCTTGGCAAAGCAACCTACCCTGCCTACTTTGGTATAGAAGAAACAAGAAACAAGGCACAAGAAGCGGTTGAGCTGGCTGTTAAAAGCCTCAGCTCCTTTGACGACAAGGCGGAACCATTGCGTATGCTTGCAAGGTACATTTACGATCGTTCAAATTAATCGCATTAATATATTCCCTTTCTGATATTTCTTGTGTTACAATCGCCAGTTCATGCTTATTCCTTATAAGAACATGAGTAGAAAAAGTACGACCTCAAAATATGTCCTTTGAAATTTGACCGATCGATTTCTCTGACATGGAACAGTAACACATATTTATATTATGGAAAATACACCCATACTTGACACTATAGAATCGCCTGAAGATATCAAATATTTTAATCTCGACCAGCTTAACGCTCTAGCATCAGAACTTCGAGAAATAATAGTTGAAACCATTTCAAAAACCGGTGGTCACCTTGCGCCAAATCTTGGCGTTGTCGAATTGACCCTGGCCCTTCACTATGTTTTCAATACCCCTAATGATAAGATTATCTGGGATGTAGGTCATCAGAGTTACGCCCACAAACTCATTACCGGCAGAAAGAAAAAGTTTGATACAATACGCCAGTACAAGGGGTTGAGTGGCTTTCCAAAACCAAGTGAAAGCAAATATGATGCCTTTAAAACCGGACATGCTTCAACCTCAATATCAGCTGCCCTTGGCATGACCTGTGCTAAAAATCTGCGCGATGAAAAGCACAAGGCAATTGCAGTGATTGGAGATGGGGCAATGACTGCCGGCATGGCATTTGAGGCACTGAATCATGCCGGGGATCTGGATAAAGATCTTATTGTGATATTGAATGACAATGAAATGTCAATTTCACCCAACGTGGGCGCCATTTCAAGTTTCTTAAGCAGAAAATTGAGCGGTAAAACCATGCGACGGGTAAAAGACCACCTGGAAGAAAAACTCAATGCACTGTCAAATGTTGGTGAAAACATCCTTACCGTGCTCAAAAAAAGTGAGGAGAGTTTTAAAAGTTTTTTCACCCCCGGCATGCTTTTTGAGGCATTCAAATTTGATTATATCGGACCCATTGATGGACATAAACTTGACGACCTTATTCAAACATTAAAGACAGTCAGGGACACCTCCCAGGGACCAGTGCTCGTTCATGTGCTGACCACAAAAGGAAAGGGTTATGAGCCTGCCGAGAACAATCCCGGTCTTTTTCATGGTCTGGGAAAATTCTGCATAGAAACAGGAGATCCGGTTAAATCGACTGGCTTACCGACCTATACCAAGGTCTTTGGCGATACTATAGTCGAAATGGCAAGAGAGAACAGTAAAATAGTAGCAATTTCTGCTGCCATGGTTTCCGGCACTGGTCTAACTCAGTTCGCAGAAGAATTTCCCGAACGTTTTTTTGATGTTGGTATTGCAGAACAACATGCAGTCACCTTTGCAGGTGGACTGGCAAGTGAGGGAAAGAGACCGGTCGTGGCCATTTATTCATCCTTCTTTCAAAGAGCACTCGATCAAATCATCCACGATATCTGCCTGCCGAATCTTCCTGTAACTCTTGCCATTGACCGCGCAGGAGTAGTGGGTGATGACGGTCCAACCCACCACGGAGTTTTCGATCTTTCGTTTCTGCGCTACATCCCCAATATGGTTGTTATGGCACCCAAAGATGAAGAAGAATTAAGACACATGCTGTTTACCGCTGTAGAATACGACGGTCCGTGTGCAGTCAGGTATCCTCGTGGATGTGGCGTTGGCGTTGAACTATCCGACAACCTGAAACGTCTTGAAATTGGTAAAGGGGAGATCCTGGTCGAAGGAAATGACATACTGCTGTTACCCGTCGGAAACCGCGTCCAGTCGGCTCTTGAAGCCGCCAGGAGCCTGAAAGAAAAGGGGGTGGATGCCGCCGTTATCAACCCAAGATTCATCAAGCCTCTTGACGCCGAACTGATCTGCCATTGGGCGGAAAAAACCGGAAAAGTGCTAACGGTTGAAGATAATGTCCAACAAAGCGGTTTTGGCAGCGCAGTCCTCGAACTTCTCAGTACAAGAAAACTTTACAACATCAAAACCAGCCGACTTGGCTACCAGGATCAATTTATTGAACAGGGACCTCAGGACATCCTGCTACACGACAACCAGCTTGATGCTCCTGCCATCATAAATGCTGCAATGGAACTTATGCAGGACGAAAACTGAGAATAACAAGCGCAAGAGAATAAATCGGAGGGGGAGGAAAGGTTACCCCTCCACCCCCGAATAATTTTATACCTTATAATAATCCTTGTACCACCGCACAAAGTTTTCTATCCCAACTTCAAGAGAAGTGTCAGGCTTGTAATCAAAATCCTTTATCAAGTCATCCACATTTGCATAGGTCGCCTGAACATCACCTGGCTGCATTGGCATAAAATTCTTGTCGGCTTTTTTCCCGAGACACTCTTCCAGAAGCTGAATAAAGGTCATTAACTTTTCTTTCTTGTTATTGCCTATATTATAAATTCTGTACGGACAATAGGAACTTGCCGGATCAGGAGCGTCTCCAGACCACTCCAGAGACCCTTCAGGTATTTTGGCAGCAACCTTAACGACACCATCAACGATATCGTCAATATAGGTGAAGTCCCGTTCCATATTGCCATTATTAAAAATGTTAATCGGTCTTCCTGAAACAATCGCATCGGTAAAAAGAATTGGAGCCATATCCGGTCTTCCCCAGGGACCATAGACGGTAAAAAAACGCAGTCCAGTGGTTGGCAGGCCATAAAGGTGACTATAGGTATGTGCCATTAACTCATTTGCCTTTTTTGAGGCCGCATACAAGGAGACAGGATGATCCACATTGTCATGCACAGAAAACGGCATCCGGGTGTTGGCACCGTATACTGAACTTGAAGAAGCATACACAAAATGTTTCACCCCCGAATGTCTGCATCCTTCAAGCAGATTAACAAAGCCGACAATGTTACTGTCAACATACGAATGTGGATTTTCAAGAGAGTAACGAACACCTGCCTGGGCAGCCAGATTGATCACCGTATCAAATGTATGCTCACTGAATAACGCTTCCATCGCAGGTCGATCTGCCAGATTAATATTCACATGGGTAAAGCCAGCCCCCACAGCTTGCGCATTCATTCTATCAATTTTCAACTGCGGGTCATAATAATCGTTGAGATTATCCAAGCCGATAACTTCGGCACCATTTTCAATAAGCTTTTGCGATAGGGCTGCCCCTATAAATCCGGCAGCTCCGGTAACCAATACTTTTTTCATAACTCTCTCTTTCTACCCCCGCGTTGGCACGGGAACATTTGAGCCAGCAACCACTCCCCATCGGCAGGCACCCTGCCGACAAAAACTGTTGTAAGTTGCTGGCTATTAATGCTTAAAAAACATCAATCGTCAAAATCACCTTCTGGTCCCTTATCCACAACCAGAGTTTTGGCTCTTTCTACGATTTTATCTTTGGTCCAGTCATCGGGATTTTCGATACGCAGGGCCTTAGGTCCAAGGTCATAAGAATCCGCTTTCACGATTTCTTCTATGGCCAAATCTGCAGTATCTCCGGCATTAAAGACATCTGTCAGCATATTATACACAAAATCTTCAACCCTCTTACACATGCGTTCTCTAACCGGTTCCGGCTGAGCCAGAATCTTCATTTCAAATGGGAGATTGAGTTTTTTGAAGTTCCCTCCACTCCATCCCTGCTCTGCAGCATAATCTTTCATGGTTTGCCAGAGTTCTTCGGTAACACCTTCACCTTCAAGTTTAGAGAATTCACCATCATTCATTATGGCATTACCATAATCATTGACTTCCAGACCCCAGGAAACCATTTGCAAGGCGGTTGCCACGTTTGCCTTGGTGGTGTTGGTTTTTTTGGCTATATTTCTAAGCTTGTCAGAATTATTTCCAGAGGTTCCATGCTGGGCACCGGAAACCTTGTATGGTTCAAGTGCCTTATGAATTTCTGCTGTCAACTCCACCTGAATGCCCTGGCCGGTAGCCTCAAGACCATGGGCTGAACCATTATTCAAAGCTATCCAGTCAGCCGAAATGCCATGAGCGTTCAATCCCTTTATCAGAAAAGAAGCGTCGTCAGTAGTAGACAAGCCCATGTTGCCTTTAATCTCTCCCACCTCAGTCTCAAGACCTGCCCAAGAGGGAACGACACTGTTTAACTCAAGGTTTGCCAGAAGGTTTTTATCGTCCTCCATATGAGAAGCATCTATGGCAATAGAGGTAATCCCTGCCTGAAAAAGGGTGGGGATTTCCACCATCGCCACAGGAATATCTGCTTCTTTTTTGATACCATAATGATCGGCATGGATAGCTACAGGGATAGTTATTCCCAGTTCATTACAAGCGGCATCGACCTGCCTGGCAATATTCCAGAAATTTACAGGACAATAGGTACATTCAGACCTTGCAATCTCTATGAGAATTGCACTGTTTGCCCGTTGTGCCGCTTTGAGCGCGCCGCGTATAACAATACTGTTCCTGCCATTTGCGGCAATGGTCATCGCGTCACCTTTGGCTAACAGAGCACGATCAATTACCTTGCCACTTACCAGCAATGCCCTTGAGTGAGGAAATAATTTTTGAATCGTAGGTGGACGACCCACTTCCAGTGCTTTGTCAAAGTAAGGATTCATGCTAATATCCCCCTTCCCTGTAGTCACAGGTTAAAATATGTTGAAAATAAAAAAAACAAGAATACGTTTTGAACAACTCTCTCCCAACTGACTGATATTCTTTATACTGCAGGTTTATTAATAAATCCAGTATGAATAAAATCGAACAATCCTGTATTACCTCCCAGAAAATAATTATTTTGACCAAAGACATAACCGTTCTGGAAATTATATTCCTTTCTCATCAAAATCCTTAAATGTCTTTTTACCAAAAAGCCAAACTGCCACCACGCTGACTTCGTAAAGAATCATCAATGGAACGCCCATCATCATTTGATTTACGACATCAGGTGTCGGGGTTAACACGGCAGCAATAATAAAGTTTATCAGAATTGCATATTTTCTGTTTTTATTTAAAAAGCTGACACTGACAACACCTACCTTGGCAAGAAAAACCATAAGAACCGGCATTTCAAAGATAGCGCCAAAAGCAAGAAGCAGTCTTAGGGCAAGAGAGAAATACTCACTCACAGAAGGAAGTGATACCAGGAAATCGTTGTTGTAGCCAACCAGAAAGTTAAAGGCAGGAGGGAAAACAACCACATATCCAAAGGCAGAACCGCTGAGAAAGCAAACTGATGACAACAAGGTAAAAGGGATGAGAACTTTTTTTTCGTGCTTATACAGCCCGGGGGCAATAAACGTCCAGATCTGCCAGAAAATCACAGGAACAGCTAACAGGATTCCGCATACCAGAGCTAATTTTAGATAAAAAAAAATCCTTCCTGGTATGAGGTAAAAATAAGTGAAGCATCCTCTGGCAGTACATCGACCAAAGGCTTAAAAAACCAGAATCCAATGGGCTTTATAACGGTATAAGAACCGACAAAACCTATAAAGACAGCAATAAAAGAAATAATTAAACATTTACGAAGATCACGTAAATGATCTGTAAGCGTCTGATCTTCAAACTGTTCCTGATTACTGTCCATAAAAATCCATTGAAAACAAATATAAAAGGGGTATAAAAACGTAACTTACATGGTCTTTTCTACCATCATAATCAGCAATGTGCAATATCTTCGAGTGCAAATGCGCATTTTATAGGCTACCGGTTGACCTATGCAGACAAAAGACGATCCGTGGTATGTGTATATAGTTCAATGTGCCGATAATTCGTTGTATACCGGCATTACAAAGGATGTCAAAAGAAGACTTGACGAACATAACCATTCCGGCAAAGGCGCCAGATATACCCGCCCTAGAAGACCTGTAAAACTGGTATATGCGTCAAAGGCTTCCACCCATTCTGACGCTGCCAAACATGAGTTCCTGATAAAAAAAATGTCAAAAAAAATGAAACAGCAACTGATCCAGAACGGTTACAAAAAATAAAGCATCACCATGGTAATCACTTGGCGGATCTGCTAGAATAATGAGAGCTTTTCAGTAGCTTATATAAATATTAAACTATTTCTTTTATTGTTGACATGTCAAATATTCTGGTTGTAGATGATGAAAAATCCATGCGGGATTTTCTGAAGATCCTTTTAAATAAAGAAGGGCATTCTGTGGTTACTGCCAAAGACGCTCTGGACGGGTTGAATCATCTCAAAAATAGTCAAGTCGATCTGATTATTTCCGATATAAAAATGCCGGGCATGTCCGGACTGGAACTGCTTGAGGAGGTAAAAAACATCAATATTGACCTGCCGGTCATAATGATTACTGCCTTTGCATCTCCAAATGACGCCGTTTCTGCCATGAAAAACGGGGCGTTCGATTATATCAGTAAACCGTTTAACGTCGATGAGATAAAATCTGTCATTTCCTCGGCGACAAAACAAAACGGAATAAAAGTAACTCCTGCCAAACTGAGCGAAAAATTTCCGTCTATCATTGGCGAGAGCAGAGAGATGCTGAAAATATTCGACATGATACAAAGGGTGGCTCCCACGCCTGCAAACGTCCTTATTTTCGGAGAATCGGGAACAGGTAAGGAATTGGTAGCCCGAGCAATTCATGATCATTCCCAAGTGGCAAACAACCCGTTTGTACCTATCACCTGCAGCGCCATACCCGATGAACTAATGGAAAGTGAACTTTTTGGACACATCAAAGGTTCGTTTACCGGTGCCGTAAGTGATAAACAAGGACTTTTCAATGAAGCCGATACCGGCAGTGCCTTTCTTGATGAAATTGGTGAGCTTCCATTACTTATTCAGACCAAACTGCTTCGGGTTCTTCAGGAAAGAGAGATAAAGCCGGTTGGCGGAAACAAGGTAAAACAGATCAATGTAAGAATAATAGCCGCCACCAACAAAATTCTTGAAAATGAGATTAAGGAAAACAGGTTCAGAGAAGATCTATTTTACCGACTGGCAGTTGTTCCATTAAGGGTTCCCCCTCTTCGCGAGAGAAAAGGTGACATTCCTTTACTCGTCAACCATTTTCTTGACAAGTATTCAAAAATATTAGGAAAAGAAGTACAAGAAATGTCATCATATGCTCTAGAGGTGTTGATGAAATATGATTTCCCGGGCAATGTCCGTGAGCTTGAAAACATAATTGAACGAGGCGTTGCTCTTGAAAATTCCCATATCATTCTTCCTGAAAGCCTTTCGTTATCTTCTATTATGAATCCGGGTTCTGATCAAGTTACAACACCCGATTCAACACCATCAATTTTTCATGCGGTAAAAAGCGAGGACGAACTGTTTGATCTTGGCCTTGAAAAGGTTATTAATGACCTTGAAAAACGGTTAATCGAATTTGGTCTTGAAAAGACGAATAACTCAAAAATGAAAGCAGCCGACCTTCTCAAAATCAGTTTCAGGTCCCTTAGATACAAAACCAAAAAATACGGAATTGATTAAACCATGAAGTTAAAAGAAGCTTCTTTCAAAAAGACATTTCAATTCAATCCCGGCGAAAAAACACTTTTTAACCAACTGCAATGGCTTCTTTTATTCCGAGTTATTTTATATACACTGATCCTTGCTCTCAGCTATTTTTTAAATGAATCAAGACTCGAAGTCATTCTTCTTCCGCAGTACCACCTCCTTCTGTTCATTTCAATAATATACCTGGTTTCAATTGCTTCAGCCTTTTATCTCAACATTGTAAAAACAAATCTGAGAAAATATGGTTATCTTCAGTGTCTGCTTGACACCTTGTTTGCAAGTTTTCTGGTTTTTTACACCGGATGCTCTCACTCTATTTTTATCTCTCTTTATTTTTTTCCGATCATAGCAGGCAGTCTTCTGATACCCAACAAAGGGGGGCTGGTTTCAGCAGCGGCATCAACCATTGAATTTTCCAGTATTCTTTTCCTCGAACACAAGAAACTTTATCCTACCATTCTGGAACCCTATGAATCTGTAATGATGCATGACCCGGTTTCAATGACTAACCATTTTGCAGTGCGGGGTCTTACCTTCTTTCTCGCCGCTATACTCGGTACCATTTTTGCCACCCGGTTACGTAAAACCGAAAAAGCGTTATCTGATACCCAACAAAGCTACAATCAACTTAATATTCTTTATAAACTGGTATTTGACAATATTTCTACCGGCATCATTACTCTTGATGAATCAAACAAAATTACGTCAACCAACAAGGCTGCAGAAATAATTACAGGATACCCCCAGCAAGATCTGCTTGGAATAACCCTTGAAAAGGTCTTTGCAAATATCACCCTAACCCGGGATAAACAGAGACAGGCAACCGATCTGACCAAACAGGATGGTTCAACGACAAGAATAGGATATTCCTATGCGAAATTTTACCCAAACCCTGAAGAAAATGAAAAAAGGACAAGCTTACAGCCTCACAAAGTACTAACAATACAGGATATTAGTGAAATTGAAGCGCTGGAAAAGAAATTTAGACAATCGGAAAAATTGGCTGCTATTGGTATGATGTCTGCCAGTATCGCCCACGATTTCAGGAATCCACTGGCAGCAATATCAGGTTCTGCTCAAATTCTGTCCTCTGAGTACGATAAAAAACGTAACAAAAGTGAAGAGGTAAACTTTGAACTCACTGACATTATTATTCGCGAAGCAAAACGAATGACAGATACCATCACTAATTTTTTAATTTTTGCTCGCCCTGAACATGCCCAAAAAGAATGGTTTTCTCTCAATAACTGTTTGCAGGAGACGCTTCAGGTATTTATCGCCTCCAACGTGTATTCAAAGACATGTCGTATCACGATGTCACTCGATGAAAAAATTGATATCTGGGCAGATAATAAACAGATTTTCAGGCTTCTCAACGAACTTCTGACAAACGCAATCGCTTTTTGCCCGCCGGGAAATGAGCTGATCGATATTCTTGCACAAGAAATAACCCTTGATGGCAAAAGCTACATTGAAATCAGCATCAGCGACAACGGTCCTGGTTTTACCATGAAAAATCGGGAAATGATTTTTGAACCGTTCTATACCTCACGAACAGACGGAACAGGTCTTGGACTTGCCATTGTTCAGAGAACCATAGAGGAACATAACGGAGAATTTTTGCTTGAAAGCTCTCAATGGGGAGGAGCAAGGTTTACCCTGAGACTGCCTCTTCCGTAAACAATCCAGCTACCAATACATATAAAATAAACAGTTTTCAACTACTCGTCTTCTTTCCAAACAGATGCCCCTAATCCAGTTAATTTATTTACCATGTCTTCATACCCTCTTTCCAAATGGTAAATTCTGGAGATATCCGTCCTTCCAGAAGCTGCCAGGCCAGCAATGACAAGTGACGAACTGGCTCTTAAGTCTGTTGCCATTACAGGGGCGCCAGCCAACCCTTCCACACCCTTACCGATTATCGAGGCGTGTGAACCATCAATTCGAATATCCGCACCAAGCCTTCTCAGCTCTGCCACATGCATAAACCTGTTTTCAAATATGGTCTCATTGACAAGGCTCACCCCTTTGCCCATGGTCATCAACGCCATGAATTGCGCCTGCAGATCGGTGGGGTAACCGGGATAGGGCATGGTTTTGATATCAACAGGTTCAAAGCCATTGTCCTGACAATGACGCGCGTCGACAGTGAGTGAGGACTCGCCTTCCTGAATGTCAATGCCTGTCATTCTTATTTTTTCTATCAACGATGGTAAATGTGCAGGATTACAATTGAGAATTGTACCTTTCCCACAGGTTGCGGCAATTGCAATCATATAGGTTCCAGCTTCAATACGGTCTGGAATTATTGCAAAATCAGCAGGCGACAATTCAGCAACACCTTGAATTATCAGCCTATCTGAACCTCTTCCTTCGATCCTGGCACCCATTGACACCAACATGTCAACCAGGTTTGAAATTTCAGGCTCTTTCGCTGCATTTTTAATAACGGTCTCTCCATCAGCAAAAACCGCAGCGGTCAAGATATTTTCTGTTGCAGTGACTGACGGCATATCAAAATAGACGACATTACCTTTCATCCTGCCCTTGATTACAGCATCAACATATCC